>JACKQG010001440.1_pt1 | contig 32978 bp, 29 predicted proteins | sample 8237621 | NCBI WGS metagenome assembly JACKQG01 (sample SAMN15677084, study PRJNA649215) | marine metagenome | biome: marine; feature: Black Sea; material: saline water; isolation source: suspended particulate matter (SPM) from the Black Sea western gyre | collected 2013-06-09/2013-06-10 | depth...
ATTACAGATGGGCTGTATGACTTCTTTAGGTGTCCGTTTTTTTGTAGGAAGATCAGTCCTTATTATGTGGTTTCTGAATTGTTAGTACCTGAAAATGATTCTCTTATAATTGAAGCAGGGTGTATTATTTACACAAATCCAAATTATTGGATTAGAACTCTACATGATGCTTATATAACAGCAGAAGGTACGGAAACGGATTCAATTATATTTACTCATAACCCCAATCAACCCATAGTTGGTTGGGGAGGAATTTATTTAGGTCATGCGCCTGAAAACACTTCTGTATTTAAGTATTGTACAATTGAAAATGCATCCCGTGTTGAAGGGGGTAATGTATATCAAGGGAGTGGAATCCATGGATTTGATACAAATATCTTAATTGAAAACTCAGTCATTCAAAATAACAGAACAAGTCATTTTGCTGGAGGTGGGATTGGTATAAGTGCATTAGAATGTAAATTAGTTCTCTTAAATTCAACTATTCGTAATAATGAAGATGTATTCACTCCTCCGGGTGGTGGAGGTGGAATAAGGATATACGATCCAAATCCTGGTTCAGTCATAAAAAATTGCATAATTTATGGAAATGGATTAGTAGGTGGAGGAGGCGGTATTGATTTTACATTTGCGGAAAATAATATTGTATTTAAAAATAATGTAGTTTATAATAATTATGCCTTTGATGGTGGAGGTATAGCAGTATTTTTTAATTCAAATCCTATAATTAAAAATTCAATTATTTGGGGTAATTCCGTTTATCCAGGTCATCCGCTTGAATTTCGACAAATATATGTATATGCGAGTGATTTTGAAATAGTTTCTTCTATTATAAATGAAGAACATTGTTTATTTTATAATACGTTTGAAATTTATGGTCAATCTACACCAGCTGGTTATGGCTGTGATTACCCCAATTATGATTTTATGAATACGGACCCTATGTTTGTAGATGGGGAGAATGGAGATTTTAGATTACTACCACAATCCCCCGCCATTAATGCCGGCACCGGTGAACTTGACCCTGATGGTTCTCCTCCTGACATTGGTGCTATTTATTTTCACTTAACCAAAGGTGATGTTAATTTTGATGGAAATGTGACAGTCTCAGATATTATCCTCTTAGTCAATTATATTCTTACACAGCACACATTATGGGAATCTCAATCATGGTCAATGGACACAAATAATGATTCAAATTTAAATGTATTAGATTTGATCTTAATTGTAAATACAATTTTGGAAGGGTGAAAATGCAAAAAAAGAGGTCAGAATATTGATCTCTTTTTTAGGTTAAAGGAAGAGGACCTACCGCTAATTGACCGTCCCAGGCCATCGTAAGTAGCATCAGTTAGAAGCATATGGTCCTCTTATGTTTGTTTTATATTTAAAAAAGCAATGGCAATAATTTATAGCATAATATCTTTTAATTCTAAATCTTTAATTAAAAAATTTATAATTTATCTTATAACTCAAATAATTTAACTGCTCCCAGTTTAGCAGCTAATTCCTTTTGTTTACTTTCAAAAATATCTATATTATTCACATTGAAAGATGGTGAGTAATTTGAGATAGTTTCCTGCATTGAATTTTCAAAAAATGGGAAAGCATGAGAAAGACCACCTCCAATTGAAATTGCATTGGGGTCTATAAAATTAATTATATGTGATAAGCATTCACCAAGTTTTTCACCAAAATCCATCCAAACAGATATTGCATTTTTATCATGTTGCTTTGCTAATTCATATAATTCTATTGGATTAATTATTGTATGAAAATACTTAAAAGATAATTTTTCTACACCACCGATTGAAATATTATTTTCCCATATTTCTTTTCCTATTGGAGAAATTCCATATTCACCAGCCATCCCATTACCACCCATAAATAAGTGTTCGTTTATTATTATTCCAAATCCTAAACCGGTGCCCAGTGTTACACCAATGCATATTTTTTTCCCCGATTCATGAAATTCCCCTAAAGCAAATAAATTGGCATCATTTTCGATTAAACAGGGGATTTGTAATTTTTCTTCCATTATTTTCTTTAAATGACAATTTTGTAATAATATTAAATTAGGAGTATTAAGTATTATTCCTTCATTTGCTTTTAATGGTCCTGGACAAGCAAATCCAACACCTTTTATTAAATTATCACCCGCAAGTTTTTTTATTTGGCTAATTATCCCATTTAGAAGTTCTTCAGTTGTATTAAATTCAGAAATATTATTTTTGGGTGATATTAATTCTAATTCATATTTATCATTAAATAATGCAGATGAAAAAGTAGTTCCACCAATGTCAGTTCCTATAAGATATTTATTTTCCAATTACTTTAAAATACCATTATTTATCATCATATAGAAAATCATATATTAATAATTCAACATTTGATTAAATCCGTTTCAAAGAAGTAATTTAATACACTTTTTAAAGGGTATATTAATGAAATTTATATATATATTTCTCATTTTAGTTTCTGTGAATGCGTGTACTAACAATACGATTGGTTCAGCAGAAGTCCAAGAAATTGATTATGTTGAATTTTCTCAATTAGAAAATTATAATAATGGTTCTTGGTTTGAGGTAACAGGTTATATAAAAAATATTGATTCAACGTGGACCATTCCATCGGCATGGTATATTGAATGTCAATTTTATTCTGATGAAAGTATGTCACTAAAGCTTGGCGGAGAAAATACGACGGTATGGATTCCACTGGAACCTCACCAATCTACAATTTGGACAATTAGATGGCTCCCCGGCGTAAATTCAAATATAAATATTTCTGATTATCCCGATTGGACTTATGGTGATCTAAGGGCGTATATAAAATAATGGTACAAGCAATTTTAGCATATATTGTTATTTTTTTAACTCTATTTTTTTCTTCGGTAAGCATTTCATTCACTATGCTTAAATTTCAGACTAAACCTCCTCAAACTTCTAAATATAGAATATTACAACAGAAAAGAGTTATCAATGGATTATTAAGAAATTTTAATAATATATCCTCTTCACACAAATCAATTCACAGAAGTTTAGAATTAAAAAAAATAAAATTAGAAAACGAAATTCTAATAACGGATTCACTTTTAAATGAAATGGAATTAAACCAAAATAGACTTGATCGTCATGAAAAAATATTATATTCAAATGATAATAAATTAGCTAAAATGTTAAAATGAAAAATGTGTTTTTATTTTCTATAATATTTCTTTCGATAAATTTATATTCTCAATGCAATGGGTGTAATAAAAATAATCAGAAATTAGATATTTGGGATATTCAATATTCATGCAATCAAAAATTAACATCATATGATGAATGTAATAATATTACCGATGTATTAACCGAATCTATTTCAATTGCTAAAACGGGTGAAGAGTTATTAAATATTGGTTTACAAAAATGGAATAATAATGAACTTTCATTTTTTGCGTTATTTGATAATCGATACAAATTTAACCTAGAACAATTCACTAAATTTAAAAATCTAAACCATTTACTTTTAAAAGGAATTAAAATAACTGATAATAATTTCAAGAAAAAAATTAAATTAAATGGTGAATATATATTGCTTATTCGAAATCAACTTTCAATTCCTTTATCTCAATTGGAATTTTCAAAAAAATTAAAATTTGTATCTTTAGATGAAAATCATTTAACGGGAGAGGTTTCTGAACAATTTTTTAATAATCCAAAACTCATTAATTTATCAATTGAATATAATAAATTATCTGGCCATTTACCTGTGGATTTAAGTGGTGCAAAAAAGTTGAAATTTTTCACACTGAATAATAATAAAATAACAGGTGCTGTGCCAGAGTCTATTTGCGAATTAGCCGACTTAAAAGTACTTCATTTGCAATATAATGAACTCGATAAATTGCCAGAATGTATATGTGAGATGAAAAAAAGATCAATTGATATTGAATTATATGGAAATAAATTCTGTGAAGAAATTCCTAAATGCATTGAAGAATCAATCGGGTTTCAAGAATGTTTTTAAATTATATCTTTAATTATTTATCTCTCTAAATTTTAGTTGAAACTATTTTAAATTGACCTTTATTCACATATATAAAGATATAGCACAATTCAAAAAATCATTTGATATTATAACAAATAAATTCCATTATCCTATTGCTATATTTTTATGTACATTAATATCTAAATCGAAGGCGACCCCCAATTTTATAACTTTTATCAGTATTGTTTTTGAGCTTTCTGCAATCAGTTTAATCTGTATTAATTTTTCTCTTTATAAATATTTTATTGTGATACTATTTCAACTGGGATGGATATTTGATTTAATGGATGGAATGTTAGCTAGATATAAAAAACAGGGCTCATACCATCCAACAAATCCTTCCATTAAGGGATATTATTTAGATGCAGTTTCTGATCATGTTTTAAAGTTTATGGCAATTGGAGCATTGGCATATCAACTTTCTAGTACCTTTTCATGGGGATGGAAGTTAAGTTTATTATTTATTGTAATCCATGCTATTACTCAGACTGAATATACGATTCGCAATTTAATTTTAGTTAAAACACAGCAAGATAAACCTGAATTATCAAGACGAACGGGGTCTATTGTAGAATCCACTGTACTATTATTTAATAATATTTATTTATTCTATATTATATTCCTGCCAATTGATCGCATTGACTTATTATTTATTTGTTTTGGCATAGGTGAAATTATTTTATTTATTAAAAGAAGTTTAAAGTTTTGGGTTTCAGTAAATTGATTCATCTTGAAAAATAATATATAATGTTTAGACAATTTAATAACCGTCCTATTTTAATCGTGGGCTTACCTCGATCTGGTACATCATGGCAATTTAATGTATTAAGTCAATCCACCACATTTTATCCAATATTTGAACCAGATAATCGAAAAATAAATCCATTTTCACATTATTACTTGGAAGATAATCACCGCTTTCCTGTTGATGGAGGAAATAATGAATTATTTATGAATTATTTATGGCTAAATATTTTTACAGCTAAGTGGAAAGAAGGGTATATTCATCGTGTTTTAAAATTTTTATATTTAAAAAATAATGATTGGATGGAATATAATATTCAAAAATATTGTGGTTATAAAATTCCTAAAAATGATATGATTCGATATTTAGAATATAATTTTTCTCAAATTATTTTACCAAATAAATACATAATAAAAATATTTGAATATTTTTCGAAAATAAATATAAAAAATAAAATTCCATTGATAAAGTCAGTTCACTGTATTCGCCAATTAAATTGGATGCAGAAAAATTATAATCCTAAAATTGTCATAATTACTCGAAAGTTACCAAATTTAATCGCAAGTTTTTTAAGATTAAAAATGCCTGACTCATTAAGAGGAATATCAGCTTCACCTCTATTTAGAAATAAAGTAGATAAAATAATTAAAAATGATAATGAACAGAATGATTTTATTTTTCATTCAATAATTATTCAAGCGTGCGAGCTACTCACAGACCTTTTAAGCTATCATAATCTAAAAAACGATTCGGTGCTTGTCAATCATGAAAAAGCATGTGAAAACCCCGTTTTTCATTATAAAAATCTATTTAGTGATTTAAATTTAACATGGAACAACTCCATTGAAAAATATATTGAAGGAGAAAATAAAACCGGAGATGGATTTATACCCCAGCGGAGAGCAGAAGATGAACAGATTCGATATAAAGATCAACTTTCACATTCTCAATTAAATTTAATTAAAGAATATGCTGAAGTGTATAATCTTGTTAGCTATATATAATTTATAAATGAAAAACATATCTATCTCAAAAAAGTCAATTTTATTTATTACTCCATATTTTCCGTCTGAATTTTCAGGTCATGCAGGTGCACAACTTATATTTAGAAATTTAATTATATTATCTAAAAATTATAATATTTTTTTAATTTCATTTATTAATTCGAATGAGTTAATGTATCTTGATATTTTAAAAGAGCATGGAATAAATATTTCATATATTATTTTTAATCGAAATTCAAAAAAACTTACCACAAATTTCATGAATTTTATTAAACATTTTTCTGCATTATTACAATCATTTTTATTTTTTAAACCATTTTTTTTAACAAAATATAAAAATAAAAACTTTAAAAAAATAGTTAATAAAACTATCGCGGGAAATAAAATAGATATCATTCAAATTGAATATAATATTATGCACCATTATTTACCTCAAAATAATAAAATTAAATCAATACTCATGCTACATGATGTATCCACCAAATTATATGAAAGGAGTTATCAGCAAAATAAAAATATATTTGTAAAATCATATAGATATATAGATTACCTAAGGTGGAAATCGGTAGAATTTAAAATAATTAATAAGTTTGATAAAGTTATTTCATTAACTAAAGAAGATAAGCAGTATATTTATAATAAAGTTAATACATCAATCGCTATTGTTCCACCTCAAATTCAATTTGAAGAATGTTCTATTAATAATGGGAAAAATATGAATATAATTTTCATTGGCTCTTATAATCGAGAACCTAATATTAACGCATTAGAAATATTAATTTTTAATATATTTCCCAAAATTCAAGACGAATTTCCTGATTTAATATTAACAATTGTTGGAAAATATTTACCTTTATATTTACAAAAACATATCAATAAAAATGATAATATAATTTATAAGGGGTTTGTAGAAAATATAAATAATGAAATTTCAAATGCTCTTTTAATGATTGCGCCTATTTTTATTGGGGCAGGATTAAAAATGAAAATACCACATGCATTATCTTGTGGTGTTCCCGTAATTACAACATCGGTAGGGGCTGAAGGGATTGAATTAAATGAAAGTGAAGGATTGTGGGTTGAAAATGATATATTGAAAATAATATCATTAGCTATTAATTTGTTAAAAGATAAAAATAGTCTAATTCAAAAAGGTATTTTAGGAAAAGAAAAAGTAAATGAATTATTTTCGTCTAAAGTAATTAATAAAAAAATAGTTTCAATATATGACGAATTATTAAATATTTCATGAAAAATTCAACAAAAATAGCAAAAGAAGCAGGAATAAATATTGCAGGTGAAATGTATGGAGGGGTGGCCCGATTTGCATTTATTGGTATTCTTGCTCGGTTTGTTGGACCTGAGTTTTTAGGGATTTATTCTATTGGGAATGCGATCACACGTATTTTTGCTGTATTAGGAATTGCAGGATTAGATAAAGGTATACTGCGATTTGTAAGCTATAATCGAGGTGAAAATGAAAAAGAATTAATTAAAAAATGGATTAATGTAGCACTTAAGTATTCAATATTATTTGGGATTATTGTATTCATTCTACAATTTGTACTTTCATCAAAAATTACGCTTTTATTTTATAATGGAAATATTCATATTCAAAATATAATCCAACTGTTTGCATTCATTTTACCATTTTCTATATTAAGTGGTATCGCCGCTCATAGTACTCAAGGATTTAAAATTTTAAAATATAAAGTGATAACAATTCAAGTTATTCAACCTACAGCATTATTAATAATCCTTTTTACATTATATTATTTTAATTATACTTTATTTCATCAAATAACATATCCTTTAATTTTTGCAGAAATTATTGGGTTTATCGTAATGTTTATATTTTTACAACGCATAATGGTAGTAAAACCAAATGATGTAATAAGACAACCTCTAGATAGTGAAATTATAAAATTCTCATTTCCACTTATGTTGGTCGGTTTATTAGGTATGATGATGCATTGGATTGATATTTTAATGTTAGGGTATTATTTAAACCCAGAAGAAGTAGGTATTTACCAGCCTGCTGTACGAACAACTGGAATTATTCGTTTATTTTTAGTATCATTCACTGGCATATTTACGCCCATGATGTCAGAGCTAATTGCCAATAATTTAATAAAAGAAATGAAAAATATTTATCAATTAACAGCTAGATGGATGCTCACTCTCTCATTGCCATTTTTTATAATAGCTCTAACTCGATCAGAGCAAATTATGAATTTATTTGGAACGCAATTTATTATGGGAGCAAATATTATTGCTATTTTAATGGTCGGGATGCTGTTCCAGGCAATTGGAAATCCTGCGGGGTCCACTCTGGTTATGGCGGGCAAAACTAAATTAGTACTTTTTAATACTATTTTTGTTGCAATATTGAATATTGGAATCAATATATATTTAATTCCAAAACTAGGATTAATTGGAGCAGCATGGGGGACGGCAATATCATTAATTATTCTTTGCATTGTACGAATTATACAAGTTTGGAAATATTATAAAATACAACCATTCGGTTTTAATATTTTAAAAACTATCTACAGTGGAATTATTTTATATATAATATCTTTATATTCATCTGAATATTTAAGTCATATCAATTATTTCTTAAATTTATGTATTAGTTTTAGCGTATTAACTATTTTATATATGTTTTTGCTATATTTATTTAAATTAGAAAGAGAAGATTTAGAAGTGATTGATTCAATAAAATTAAAATTTAAAGGTTTACAAGGTTAATGTCAAATTATCAAAAAATTATTATATCAATTTCAATCATACTTTTGTCTCTAACATTTACTTTTAAAGATGTAATTAGTGGAAACAATGTATTCGCAACTCCAGACTCACAATCTGCATCATCTGTAGGGAAAGGAATGGAAACATATAAAGCTGAAAATGGAGAATATCCAAAATGGAATCCATGGATTTTTTCTGGAGTTCCATCTACTCATTCACTTCAGCATGTTTCTCGCTTCTACCCACCCAATTTTGTTTTAAAACACCTAAACGAAATTGGCATGCCTGGATTTATAAATTATTTATTACATTTTATATTTGCAGGTTTTGGATGTTTTTTAATATTATACAAACGGAAAATAAGTTATTGGGCTTCAGTTTATTCAGGGGTATCCTTTGCTCTCATGCCATATTTAATCACTATGATTGTTCATGGGCATGGCTCTCAAATGATGACTTCTGCTTATATACCATGGATTTTTTATGCATTAGACCGACTAAGAGAAAAAATAAATATTAAAAATACTTCAATTCTATCCATTTTAATCGGATTCCAATTATTGCGAGGCCATGTTCAGATTGCTTATTTCACATGGCTGATTATTGGTGTTTATATTTTATTTTACTATATTACAGGTTTATTAAATAAAAATCAAAAAGTATCTTCTAAATTTTATCTTTACTCATTCATTGCGTTAACCATCGGTTTTGGAACTGCTGTTCAATTATATTATCCTGCACATTCTTATTCTAGTTTTTCAATTAGAGGAGGTAGTGGGGGAGGTACTGGCTTCGATTATGCTACTGCGTGGTCATTCAGTTTCGGTGAAATGTTAACTTTTTTTAATCCTAATTATTATGGTTTTGGAAGTGCTACATATTGGGGAAATATGCCTTTCACTGATTACCCTAACTACATGGGAATACTCACAATTACACTTATGTTTATCGCAATATTTAATATTCGAAATACAAAAATAGGAATATTATTTTTTATTTGGACTGCATCTCTAATTTTATCATTTGGACACAACACTCCAATATATAAATTGTTTTATAATTACTTTCCATTTTTCAATAAATTTAGAGTCCCTGCAATGTTTTTGATTCTTTTGCAGTTTAGCACTGTAATATTAGCCGGATTAGGTTTAGATTTTTTATTTAAAAATATATCCAAATGGAAAAACAATCTAAAATATATTTCCATCTCAATTTTTATTATAATTTTTTCATTTTTTACAAAAGGCTCGTTATTATCTAATTCTGAGAAATCTCATAATTTATTAGATAAAATTAGATTAGAAATGATTACTGATGGAGCATTTAGTGCATTAGGAATATTATTAATTGCTTTAATTTTATTTTTCTTATTCTATAAAAAATTCATTAATGAAAAGATGATAGGAATTGGAATATTAACTCTTTTAATTATTGATTTATATCCTGTAAACAATGAAATTATTCATCCAAGTCAAAAATTTACTCAATCTCAATTAATGATGTCTTCGAGGGATTATAAAAAATTACAAAAAAATGATGATATTATTAATTATTTACAAAATGATAAATCTAATTTTAGAATTCTTCCGTTACCTCCATTGCTAAATGATAATCGGTGGGCAGGATTTCAAATTGAAAATGTAGGGGGGTACCATCCTGCAAAATTGCAAAATTATCAAAACATGATGACAGATGTTGGTTTTAATTCACCCGGTTTTCTACACATGTTAAATGTAAAATATTTAATCAGTTTAAGTCAAATAAATCATCCTATGTTTACCGAGGTATTCATTGGAAACCTAAATCATCAAGGAAATTCAAAAAATACATTTGTATATTTAAATGAAATGAGTACAAATAATATTATGTTTCCTCACTTTATTGATAATTATACAACACATAATGAGCTTGTGAATTATTTAAAAAAACCAACATACTCACCAATAAATACAGTTTATATTAATAATAGTAATAATATAATTAATGGTGAAAATGGAATTGGTATTTTACAAAAATATTCAAAAAGTGCTGATTTAATCTCAGCGACTATAAATATGGATAATGCAGGTTTAATTGTATTCAGTGAAATCTTCTACCCAAATGGGTGGGAGTGTTCTGTAAATAATGAGGTGGTAGAAATTATGGAAGTTAATGGATTATTAAGAGGGATTTATTTAAATAAAGGACTGAGTGATATTAAAATGATTTTTAAGCCTAATGATTTAAAAATTAGTAGAATTATTTCATTATGTTCATTTTTTATAATCGGTCTTGGATTTTTCTTTGCCTTATTTAAACCTAAAAAAAATGATTAAACAAAATTATAAATTACTTTTAGTGTCCTTGGGTTTAATTATAATATTAATTACATTCAGTTTAAATCACTATCTCATTTCCGAAATTAGAAATGATGCAAGAACTCAAATTGAACAAATTACAAAAATATATTCTGAAAAAGTAAATTCAAGTAATGTGGAAGAATTAACTGTAATTTTAGAAGTATTACTTCCTTCAATTACTTTTCCTTTAATAATTACGACAAATGATGAAATTTATGCCGTACGAAATATTAATATACCTCCAAATACTCCTAATTATAAAAAACAAGTATCAAAAATTATTAATAGAATGGACTCATATTTTACTCCAATCCCAATAGAATGGAGCTCTAATTCTTTTAGCTTGGTTCATTTTGGTGACCCTGATTTAATTCAAAAAATTCAATGGATACCGTATATTCAAATAGGAATATTAGCTATATTTATTTCTTTAATTTTATTTACTTTACACTTAATAAGTAATCATGAAAAAGATAAATTATGGGTTGGAATGACTCGAGAGACAGCACATCAGTTAGGAACTCCAATTTCTTCATTATTAGGTTGGATTGATTTATTGCGAGATGAAAAAATAGACTCTCAAGTAATTAATTCAATGAATTTAGATATTCATAGACTTAAAGAAATAGCTGATAGATTTTATAAAATAGGCTCTAAACCTAAATTTATTGAAATAGATTTAATGGATCTATCAATTGAAATTTGCGAATATATTAAAAATAGACTTCCTTCAAATACAGAAATGAAATTAAATGTTATAGGTGATCATATTCATATTATGGGTGCAAAAACATTAATTGGATGGGCTATTGAAAATTTATTAAAAAATTCCATTGATGCTTGTAAAGATATAAAAGGTGATATTAAAATTAATTTAAGTATCGAAAACGATATGGCAATACTAGATGTAATTGATAATGGCATGGGGATAAAAAAATCTGAATGGAATAATATTTTTTCTGCTGGATTTAGCAAGAAAAATAAAGGATGGGGTTTAGGATTAAGTTTAACGAAGAGAATTATTGAAAATATTCATCTGGGTAAAATAGGAGTTTTAAAATCCGAGGCTAACAATACTATTATAAGAATTAATCTACCATTAAATAATTTAATAAAATAATATATATGACAAATATTGAATACCTATTATTATGTTTTTCAACTTTATTCAGTTTGGTTAATCCATTGGGATTTCTACCAATTTTTCTCGCACTTACTGACAAATATGATAAATCCCAACGAATTACCGCATTAAAAAGCGGTATCATTACAGCAATGCTAACATTAATAATCTTTTCAATTCTTGGGACTGCAATATTTACTTTTTTTGGAATTACAATTGAAGCATTTCAAATAATGGGTGGTATAATCTTCTTTAAAACAGGTCAAAGAATGCTCGAAGGAAATATTGGTAAAACAAGAACTTCACCTATTGAAGAAGAGGAAAATCTAGAGAAAGATAATATTGGTATAAGTCCTCTTGGAATACCAATTATTGCAGGTCCAGGCGCCATAACAGCTACAATGGTATTGACGGGAAAAACAGGAAGCAATGAACATTTAGTTATTTTAATAGCATCCATTATTTTCGTTTTAATTGTAACTTACCTAACTTTTTTATGGGGAGAGACATTAATTAATAAATTAGGACAAACTGGTTCAAAAATTATTCAAAGAATAATGGGACTATTATTAATGGTAATTGCAATTCAATTTATTATCACCGGTTCAGAAACGGTATTATATCGCATTTTAAATTAATATATTTGAAAACTTTTGTTTATCTATATTTTTTAATATCATGTAGCTGTTATTATGACAATTATATTAGTCCATCTGTACAAATTATTGAGGGCACACTTCCAATATTAATTACAATTCCACACGATGGAAATAAAATTTTAAACTATGTACCAATTCGAAAGGATACTTTATTAAATTTTAATATTAAAAATGATCTTCATACTAAATCAATAGGGTTGGATATTGCAAATGAACTTTACTCGCTTACAGGTAAATCACCAACTATTATTATAAATAATATTCACCGTAAGTTTGTTGATTTAAATAGGGATTCAAAGTCAGCTTATAGTAACACAAGAACCAAAATAATATATAATAATTATCATAAATTCATTCATAAAGAAATAAAAAATAAATTGATTAAGAATGAATCGGTTCTATTATTAGACCTACATGGTTTTTCCTGCGACACAATAGATGTTTCGCTTAGTACTCGAAATCATAAAACATTATATAATAAAAATGAATTTGATTTAATATTTAAATCATCTTCCGGAATTTATAAATCTCTATTAAATAATAATTTTATAACTAAAATTAATAATCCATTCTATGGAGGATATACAATAAAAAATATTTCTACTAAGTTTAATAAAAATTTATCAGCAATACAAATTGAACTTGGGAATAAAATTAGATTTAATAAAAATGAAAGAGAAAGGTTTGTAAAACTTATCTCAAAAAGTTTAAAATATTATATCGAGACAAAAGAGTAGAAGTATATTAAGAGGTCAATATATTACTTTACTTAATATATATTATCGGCATAATGTTGGAATATTCACCATTCGTCCATAATTGAACAAAATATCCTCCGCTTTGTAGATTTTCAGGTTTTAAATGTATATTTTGATTACCCGCCTGTAAATTAAATTTTACTCTATCTAATGTTTGACCTTTTAAATTAATAATATTAACGATTACATTTCCGCTTACAGGATTAAAAAAATTAATATTAAAATCTGGGTTAAATGGATTTGGATAAATCTTATTTATTTTAAAACTTTTATTTAATATTTTATTATCCACATTGTCCAAGCTAACACATTCACCAATTTTAAATTTTAAATTAATTGGAGGATTGACAAATTGTGTAAACCAAAAAGTTAAAGTATCTTCTATTGTAATATTGTAATCAGTATAATTATGTTTAATTATATAATTACAGTCAGCCCAAATTTCATCATTAATTAAATAGAATGATACTTTTCCTGGGATCTCTGCATTAAATTCCATATCCCATTCTTGATAGTTATTTTCCAAAAAATTATCATCTTTATTGCGAATATCTTGAGTGAACTTCGTTGCGCCAAAATTATTATCCCAGCAATCACCAGCACCTATATCGTAATGCGGAAAAGTTAATCTACACCATCTTTGTATTTCAACGGGTGGCTCTATAACATCAAAATCAGTATCATAACAATCCGATGCAATATCAGAAAATCCAGCAAAATTAAAAGAATCATAAGTAAAAAAAGATGAATCAATTAAAGTTGGACTTATCCAGCTCATATTCATTTCATATCTTGCAATTATTTGTACTTTTGAAGTATGTTGTGAAAATGTAATTGAAATAAATATAAAAAATAAAATATATTTAATATTCATTCATTTCGCCATATTGGTTTTCTTTTCTCATTAAAAGCTTTAAGTGCTTCTTGCCTATCTTTTGTTCCTAATGTTTCTAAATATGCATTCCTTTCAACTTCTAGTCCCTTTTTTAAGTTTAATCTAAAACTATTATTGATAGATTTTTTTGCTGAATTTATTGCAATTGGAGCATTTTTTTTTATTTCTCTCGCTAATCGTATAGAATTATCTAATGGATTTATTGAAATTTCATCTATTAGGCCAATTTCTAATGCTTTTTGCGAATTAATTATGTTTGCAGTATAGATATATCTTTTTGCATTTGACAGGCCAATAATTTTAGGCAACCGATATGTTCCACCTGCACCAGGGATAATTCCTAAACCTGTTTCAGGAAAACCGATTTTAATATGTTGTGATGCAATTCTAAAATCACAACACAGTGCTAATTCAGCACCGCCACCAAGTACTGCACCGTCTAATGATGCAATTACAGGTATATTCATATTATCAATTTTATTAAATACATTATTTAAATTATCTAAAAAATGAATCGTTTCTTGGTGAGTAAATTGACTTCGCTCTTTTAAATCAGCACCTGCACAAAAATGTTTTAATTTGCTTGAAATTATTAAACACCTTGCATTGTGATTTTTAATAATTAAATTAATTGAAGAATTAAACTCTCGTAGAAATTGAATTGATATTGCATTCACGGGTGAATTATTAAAAGATAGTACATAAATATTATCTTCAATTAATTCTACATCAATAAGATTATTTTTCATCTTTGTTATATTAAATGATTTGGAACATCTAATTTTAATAATAACATTGCTTGACCATGTGTTTTTCCCTGTGCATCGTTAATCAAGGTTTCGGAGCCACCACCACCCAAGCTATCACCTAAAATAAAATTTAATGCAAAAATATTATCTAATTCATATCTGATTATTTCACCTTTTGCAATTGATTTAAAATGGTTTTTTATTAATTCTACAGTAATATTTCGTTTTGCCCATTGATAAATCTCCTTATTCTTAAATAATATTCCTACATTTGAACTTGGTCCTTTATCTCCAGACCTTGCATTGGCTATTTGTTTTAATTCAATTAACATTATTATCCCTTCTCTGTTTTTATTATACTAACAGTTGTTTTAATTAAGTTTTTAGGGATTAATGTCGGCCAATATGCAACAATTGGTTGAGCTTTTGGTCTTCCTCCAGAAAAACCTGTAATTCCGGGAGGACCATTCGTAATTACTGGAGCTAATTCTTTACCAAATCGATTAACTTTTTCTTTATTTTTATCTTTAACTCCGAGCCTTAAAACTACTTCATTTATATTTTTTGAAATATCAACAATATCTTTATGACATGAATTTACTCCTAAAAACTCAGTCTGTGTATCTTCATAAACGCAATTTGCATTTTTAAGTCTTTCCCATATAATTTCGGCAGTTTTTTTTGCCTTTTCCATCGCATCTGGACCTGAAATAGTTAATTGCCCTGATGCTTTATAGCCAGCAAAATAACTTATTGCAACTTTATATGTATCTGTTTCTTTAAATCCTTTAACATTTGAAATATGTACTCTATTATGACCTAAATCTTCTAATTCGAAAGATGTAAAGTCAACACATACATCTGGTGATATATATTTTTGTGGATTCCCCATTTCATATAAAATTTGTTCACAAACAGTTTCTCTATTTACAAGCCCGCCACTTTGATCTTGTTTTGTAATTATAAAATCGCCAGTAGAATTAATTTCGACAATAGGGTATCCAATATTAGCTAGGTCTGGCACTTTCCACCATTTTGAATAATTCCCCCCTGTACATTGTGCACCACATTCAAGTACATGCCCTGCAAGTGTTCCGGATGCTAATCTATTTATATTTTCTTTTACCCAACCAAATTCATAAATTGTTGGACCTAAAACAAGTCCAGGATCAGATACTCTCCCCGCAAGAACAATTTCTGCTCCCAATTCTAAAGCTTCAGCAATTGGAAAACTATTAATATATACATTTGCAGAAGTTACTTTTTCTCTAATTCGATCAAAACTTTCACCTGTTTCTAAATTTTCAAACGTAACCCCTTGAGAAATAAATTGATCAATTTTATCAAAGATATCATCTCCTTCAATAATACCAATTTTTAATTTATGTCCTAATTTATTTGCAACCTGAACTAATTTCTCGCTACAACTTTTTGGGTTTACTCCTCCTGCATTTGATATAATTTTAACTGAATTTTCTTTTATTATATTTAAAGATGATTCAATCATTTCAACAAAATCTTTTGCATATCCAGCGTCTGGATTCTTTAATTTTTGTCTTTGCATTATTGACATTGTAACTTCAGCGAGGTAATCTAACGTTAAATAATCAATATTTCCATTTTTCAATAGTTGAATAGGGGCATCAATAGAATCCCCCCAAAAACCTTGACCATTTCCGATGCGTGTTATTTTTGAAATCATACTTGTAATACTCCAAATTTAGGTTCAGGAAATTTAGTTTGATGACTAACAATTTCCAGCGATTTAATTAATGTTTTTCTTGTTTCTTCTGGAGCAATAATTTCATCTACCCACATTCGTGCAGCTCCAAATTTAATATCTCCTTGTTTATCATACTTACTTTTAATTTCATTATATAATTTTGTTTTGTTTTCTTCACTTATATCCCCCATTTTTGACAATTTAATTTGTAATAATGTTTTTGCAGCTTGACTCCCACCCATTACTGCAATTTTAGCTGAAGTCCATGCATACATAAAGCGAGAATTATAAGCTCTTCCCGACATCGCATAATTACCTGCCCCATAAGATCCTCCAATAACGATTGTAATTTTAGGAACAATAGAATTAGAAACTGCATTTACTAATTTTGCTCCATCCTTTGCAATCCCCCCCCATTCTGAGTCCTTTCCAACCATAAAGCCATTTACATCATGAATAAATATAAGTGGAATTCTATCTTGATTACAGTTCATAACAAATCTTGCCGTTTTATCTGCGGAATCAGAGTAAATTACACCACCCATTTGTAATTCTCCAGATTCTGTTTTTTGGATTTTTCTTTGATTTGCAATAATACCAACATTATAACCGCCAATTTTAGCATTGCCACACATAATTGTTTTACCATAGGATGCTTTAAATTCATCAAACTGGCTATCATCAACAATACGAGCAAGAATTTCTTTTACATCATATTGCCCTGGGTTTTCAGGATTAAAGAAAGCATTTAATTCATTTATCTCATATTTAGGCTCTTTAAACTCACTCGCAATAAATGCTCTGTTATTAGAGAAATTTATATAACTTAGTATTGATTTTATTCTATTTAATGCACTGATATCATCTTTTTCATGATAATCAGTTGTACCACTTATTGAGCTATGTGTATTTGCCCCTCCTAATGTTTCTTGATCAATTTCTTGACCAATTGCAGCTTTTACTAAGGCAGGGCCTGCTAAAAACATACTTGCACCTTCAACAATAATATATTTATCACACATAACCGGCAAGTATGCTCCTCCTGCAACACATGGACCCATCACTGAAGCAATTTGAGTTATTCCCATTGCAGACATTCGTGCATTATTATAAAATATTCTGCCAAAATGATTTTCATCTGGAAATACTTGCTCTTGAAAGGGTAAAAATACACCTGCACTATCAACAAGATAAATGATTGGAAGATTATTTTCTAAGGCAATTTGTTGTGCTCGAAGTGTTTTTTTTAAACTAATTTCAAAATATGCTCCCGCTTTTACCGTTGCATCATTTGCTACAATAACAGCTTGTTTCCCATCAATTAATCCAATGCCAATAATAACACCCGCAGACGGAGGAGAACCAACTTCATTATACATTTCCCATGCTGCAAAAATACCTAATTCTAAAAATTCGGAGTTATTATCTATTAAATAATCAACTCGTTCTCTTGCTGTCATTCGGCCTTTTTTATGCTGTCTTTCTATTGCTTTTTCACCACCACCTAATTTAATTTTTTTCTGATGATTTCTAAACTCTAAATTTAATTTTTTAAAATTAGAATTATATTCATTGAATTTTTCTTGATTAAGCTCGGATATATTTGTTCCAATATTAGCCAATTTCTTCCCAAACCCCCATTTTTTCATATTTTTCAATTCTATTTTGAATTAATTCTTCAATTGATAATTGAGATAATTCTTCAACTGTAGATAAAATATAATTTTTAACATTTAAAACAATTTCATCAAAGTTATGGTGAGCGCCACCTAATGGCTCTTTAATAATATTATCACAAACACCTAATTCTTTTAAATCCTGAGCTGTAACTTTCATCGCATCCGCCGCTTGTTCTGCCCTAGAAGAATCTCTAAATAATATAGAGGCACACCCTTCAGGAGAAATAACAGAGTACCATGTATTTTCAAGGCAAACAATTTTATCAGTAACTCCAATTCCCAAAGCTCCACCAGATGCTCCTTCGCCAATTACGATACTAATTGTCGGTACTTTCAGTATTGACATTTCAAATAAATTTTTTGCAATAGCTTCAGCTTGCCCTCGCTCTTCTGCTCCTAAACCTGGATATGCACCAATTGTATCAATAAATGTTATTATAGGAATATTAAATTTTTCAGCTAATTTCATAACTCGTAATGCTTTTCGATATCCCTCTGGTCTCGGCATACCAAAATTTCTATATAATTTATCTTTTGTAGTTTTGCCTTTTTCTTGAGCAATAATCATAATATTTTGATTATTTATTTTTGCTATGCCTGCAATTATAGCTTTGTCATCTGAATAATATCTATCTCCATGTATTTCTATCCATTCATCTGAAATTGCATTAATAAAATCGGATGAATGCGGTCTCTTTGGATGCCTTGCTAATTGAACTCTCTCCCATCTTGATAAATTTAAATAAATCGTTTTTTTCAAATTTTCAAATTTTAAATTTAATTGTTCAATTTGTGAGGATATATCCATTCCTGTTTTAATAGATGTACTTTTTAAAGTTTCTATCTTATCTTCTAAATCTTTTAGAGGAGCCTCGAAGTCTAATAAATATTTTGTCATTTAAATTTTCAACATTGATTTTAATATAATTTCTAAATCAAATAATAATGATTGATTTTGTATATAATATTCATCAAAGAGATTTAAATCTCTTTTTTTATTTGGAGATTTTATGTGCCCTAATCCAGTTAACCCTGGTTTAAACATTAAATTAGGACTACTAAATTCAGTGCTAATTTGCCTGCAACCAACAAAACTTATATCACCATTTAATATTGAATATAATGTAGGGATATTACGAATAAGAGATATTGAAGAATTAAAATATTTTAGGTTCAATTGAGTATTTCTATCACCCCAAATTGATTTCAAATTTAATGGGAAAATAAGATATAAAAAAAACTGGAACGGAAGAGTTGTAATTATTAAGGTAAGTGAAAAAAGAATATCAAATACTCTTTTCGATTTTAAATTAAAACCTTCAAATAAAGGGATATCTAAATCAATTAATTTTATCAATCCTAGTTCTGTTGTTATTCCCTTGCCAATTAACATATTTTCATTTGAAGAAACATATTTCACTGAAACATTTAACCCTTTAAGAGATTTAAATAAATTAATTAAGAAATTACCAGAATATATTTTTTCAGGAATTATTAATTCATTAATATTGTGTTTCTGAATTATTTCTGTTAAATCCTCCTCTCTGCCAATAATTTTAACATCGGTATTCGAGTTATTTGAATCTAAACCAAAATCAATATGGCCAATTAAATTAAAATCAATTGACGGGCTATTGATAAGTAATTCTCCAATTAATTGAGAGTCCTTCCCTATACCAAATACGGCAATATTTTGTGTAAATAATGGAGAGTGTTGTGAAAACCGAGTTCTTCTATTTTTATATAATAAAATGGCAATCACTCGCCATGCAGGAATAAAAATTCCACATATTAGTGATGATAGGATTAACACCACTCTTGAATATGCAATTATTGAAATATAATAAACAAAAACGGTTGTTATAAAAAAAGTTATTAAACATACAGCAAAAGAGCGACCATAAGATGTTAATCTTTTTGAATAAATTTTAAATTTTAGAGCTGTAAAAAACCAAACAATAAAATAGCAAATTATAAGAGGAAAATGTTTGATTAATAATGAATAATCAAATTGTATGTTATAATTGAAATAATACCATGTATATATTGAAAACAAAAATGAATTCATAATAATTATTGTATCTAATGTTAGTGATATTATCTTTAAACTATTTTTCTGAATGTATGAATTTAATAAATGTAATTTAATTCCAACTCGAATAAATAACCATGAAATCGGCCAGAATTTAAATTTATGGCTATGTTTTTTAAAAAAGAAAGTCATTGATTTATGGAATATACGTATAGTGTCAAATGGTGCATATTTATGACTTTCACCTTTATAATGAATTATTATTGCCTTTGGGATAAATAAAATTTTATATCCAGCATCTTTCACTCTTGTACAAAAATCAGTATCTTCAAAATACAAGAAAAATGATTCATCAAACCCATCCATTTGCTGATATATATTTTTATGAAACATCATGCACGAACCACTTACGGCATCTACTTCGGTAATTTCATTTTCATTACTAAATGTATTATTATATTTACCAAACAATTTAGACTTAGGAAATAGCTTATCTAATCCGAGTAATTTTGAGAATCCAATTAAAAAAGTCGGAAATGATCTTTTTGAAGCAAGCTGTAATGAGCCATCTGGGTTAACAACTTTTGCACCAACAATTCCAGTATTATTGTTATTTACTAAGTACTTATGAAGAATAGCTAATGTTCTATTTTCAACTAATGCATCTGGATTTAACAAGCAAATAAAATCACCCTTTGCAATATCAACACCTTGATTAACTGCCTTGGAAAACCCATAATTTTGTTTATTTTTTATTAGCGTTATTTCTTTAAATTCATTCTCTATCATTTCAGTCGAATGATCAAATGAGTCATTATCAACTATAATAATTTCAAAAGGAATATCGATATTTGAGTTGTAAATAGATTTAAGACATTGTCTTAAATATGATTTCACATTATAACTAATAATAATTATACTAAGCATTACTTTATTCTAAATAATCCTTGTAAACTTAATTTTATCACGACCCAAGCGGCTTCATAAATAATTTTTTTAGTCATTTTAGATTTTCCGACAGTTCTATCAACAAAAATAATTGGAATTTCTTTTAATGAAAAACCATTTCTTAATGACTTTGTATTCATTTCAATTTGAAAAGAATACCCCTCCGATTTAATTAATGATAAGTTGATTGATTTTAACACTTTAGAATTAAAACATTTAAAACCACCTGTTGCATCAATTATTGGTAATCTAATAACTGTTTTTGCATATAAATTAGCAAAATAAGATAACAATAATCGTCTCATCGGCCAATTAACAACATTAACTCCATTGACATAACGACTTCCAATAACGACATCTGACCGTTCAGACTCGTCGAGCAAGCGTGGAATATCTTCAGGATTATGTGATAAATCAGCGTCCATTTGAATAACTTTATCATAATTGTTATCTAATGCCCATTTAAATCCTGTACAATAAGCAGTGCCTAAACCTAATTTTCCTTCTCTTTGAATTAAATGAAGTTTCGAATTATTTGTCATTTCATTTTTTACAATCTCTCCTGTTCCATCAGGTGAGTTATCATCAATGATTAAAATATCATAATTCGAATTTACTGCCCATATTTGGCGTAGCAGTTCCAAAATATTATCTTTTTCATTATAAGTTGGTGATACTATTAACGTTTTTTTATTCATTTATCAGTCGTTTTAATTGATTTAAACAATATTCTAAAGTATAAATATGAGCACCAATTTCATTAGATATTTTACTCACATCTACGTTTGTTTTTTTTGGCCTAACTGGAATTTGATTAAGATTTTCAGAATTAATTGGATGAACCAATGAAGAATCAAAATCAAATATTTCTGCAATTAATTTTGCAAAATCAAACCGCGATATCACATCATCACTTCCATAATGATATATTCCTCTTGCTTTCATAATGATACACTGTCTTATTGCTTGTGAAAATGCAGTTGTCCATGTTGGGTTTGATATTTGATCAATAACTACATTTATTTTATTTTGTTTCTTTAAATTCTGAAATACCCATGATACAAAACTTGCATCAGAATTAATATCATTACCAAAAAGTACATTTGGTCTAAGAATTAAAAATTGTTTATTCGAACCTCTTAATATATTTTCTGCTTCTAATTTAGTTTTTCCATAATATGTTTCTGGGTATGTTGGATTTTCTTCTGTATACCAACCTGAAACACCATCAAATACATAATCTGTTGATATTTGAATAAATAGAGTTTCATTTTTCATTGCACTTAATAAATTTCTAACTCCATTTACATTTATATCGACCGCTTTATCTTTTTCAATTTCACAATAATTCACATCTGTAAAAGCGGCCGTATTTATTATTATATCTGGATTTATTTCATTGCAAATATATTTTATTTCCGATTTATTTGTAATATCAAGCTTAATTTCATTATTATTAAATAAATTAAGATTTGATATATTTTTATAAATTGCTGGAACTACATTATAAAAAGGGCTTAGTTCTAAATAGATAGATCTACCCAATTGTCCATTTGCTCCTGTTAAAAGGATTGTTTTAGACATTAATCAATCTTGCATCCATTTGATTTAAATAAATCTAATTTTTCGGCTAATGCATCATTTTCGAGTGAAAATATTTCAGCACAAAGTATTGCTGCATTTATCGCCCCCGCTTTTCCTACAGCTACTGTAGCGACGGGTACACCTTTAGGCATCTGTACTGTTGCAAGTAATGCATCCATTCCATTCGAGATACCACCAGGCATTGGTATTCCAATTACAGGCAAGGATGAATGTGCTTTAATTGCACCTGCTAAATGTGCGGCCATTCCTGCTCCCCCAATTAAACAACCAAATCCATTTTTTCTGGCATTTTTTGAAAACTCACTCACTTCCTGGGGATTTCTATGGGCAGATAATACATGTAACTCCCATTCAATTCCAAAAAATTTAAAATATGGTTCTGAAGCCATCACTATATCTTTATCCGATATACTTCCAATTAATACCGCTACTTTTTTCATATAATTACTCCTATTTAAATTTATTAATGAATTATTGTGATTATTTAATGATTTAATGTAAAAGTTTTACTATGTTCAAATATTAACTCAAGTTCTTTTAGCATTAATATTTTTGAATTTCCAGGATTATTAACATACCCCGTTACAAATAAAGTTTGTCCTAATTCTTTATTTTCAAAAATAAAACAAATAAATGGTCCACCTGTATTTGATTCAGTATGGCCATAAACACCCTTTAATATTTTATTCCTCTTGCTAATCGACTGTTTTCTATAGAACTCACTTATTTCAATATTGGGCATTGTTTGTAATACTAACGATTCAAATTCCTCCCAATAAATTTTCGATTCATCTTTATTAATTAATGGAAATTCATGAATGGTTATCCATCTATATGGATAAACTCTTCCAATCCATAGAAAGTCTTTACTCAGAGTATCTTTTTTTACTTCAATATAATCCATTGAAATGGGCATATCAAAGCTAAACCAATCTTGAATTTGAGCTATAATTGAATCATTTTTCATTTTTTTTGATTCAGGTTTCCAAATTAATTTTTCTAATTCTGATTCATATTGATTAAATAACCAATTAAAGTTAGAATCTAATATTGTTTCAAAATGAATTGCATCAAATGCTTGAATATTTGAAACTACCTGATTATAAGCATATAAATTTTTTGTTGAAAATAAACTATTATCGTTATTCACCACCTCATTCATTTTATTTAAATATCTATCTAAAGTGGTATCTTTTGGATTTTCTATCGAAAGAAATAAAAGATTTCGATGTTGATGAAATTCATTTAAGTCATTTGCTGTTTTCCATCTAATATTAAATAATGATTCATATTGAGGGCATTGTGCACCTCTTTGATCAAAATATTTATGAATAATTGGAGCTAATAATTCTTTATCTTCAAAAGATGTAAAAACAATTAAATCATTCGATATTCCGACAGCATCTTTTTTAAGATGACATGAAAAAATAATTAAACAAAATAATAAAATTATACTTTTTTGCATATTACCATAATTGTTGAAGCGTTTTTTCTACCATTTATTAGCATATTAAAAATTGTTAAAACTGAAACATATATGCCCTTAATTAAGCTAAAAATTGATTTCTTATGAATACTGAGTAAAATATTATAAAATGAATCCTGAATCATTGAATATTTTTTTGATATTTCAAATCCATTTTTATTTAATAATGATTCTAAGGAAAACATATCAAAGTGATATAAGTGCCTAGGGGCATCATAAGGAGTCCATTTATCATGAAAATATTTTCGTTCTAATGCATCATGATTAGGTACCGCGATAACGAATATACCATTTTTATTTAATAATTTATTTATTGAATTAAATAAATTTTCTAAATCATGAACATGCTCAAGTACATGCCACATCGAAATTACATCAAAAAATTTATTTTTTATTTTATCGATATTAGAATAAAATTTCAAAGATCCTTTATAATTAGAAAAATTGTCTTGTAGGGTAGATGAAAATCCGTTGTTCTGCATATAAATAGCAAACTCACCCTGTCCTCCGCCGATATCTAATAATTCACCCTTATTTTTAAATTTTATTATTCTACCATGTTTAATTTTTAAAGCAACTTTTTGTACTAATTTGTAAATTAAATCATAGAAACTAAAGTTTCTTTTTTTATGTGGATCATAATCTGTATGGGTGTAAAAGTTGGAAATTTCATCAGAATTGGGTCTTGGATTTAAAAAAATAAAACTGCAATTACATTTTACTAATTGAAAATCTTCAATTTCACTTAAGCTAAATCTATCTTTTACTTTAATAAAATTTTGAAATTCACTCCCATCGCAAATTGGACAATTAATTAATTCCATGTTAAGTTATCTCAAAATCTGCAAACGCATTTTGGATATTGACATGTAGGAGTTTAATTTCAATAATATCACCAATATGATATTCATGTTTATACCGTCGTCCGTAAAATGATAATGTAGATCGGTTAAATAAATAATAATCATCAGTCATTGATTTCAAAGAAACAAATCCATCAACAAGAATATCATTTATTTGAACAAAAAAACCTTTAGGGTTGGCACCCGAAATAATACCTTGAAAAACATTCCCGATATAATTATTTAAATATCTCAACTGTTTTCGTTTTACATAATCTCTTTCAGCTCGCATTGCATTTACTTCTAATCGAGATGATTCTTGGGATATATTTTTTGGGTTTTCAATTAAATATGTAGAATTATTTATCATCGATTTTAAAAACCGATGAACAATTAAGTCTGGATATCTACGAATTGGTGAAGTAAAATGACAATAATATTTAAAGCCAAGTCCAAAATGCCCTGCATTTTTATGACTATAATTTGCTTTAGGCATTGCTCGTAACGCTAAATGTTCTAATAACCTTTCCGCTTTTAACCCTTTAATTAGATTAAACATTTTTTTAAGATTAATATTACTTTTTAATAATTTTTTCTTAATATCTTTTGGGATATTAGATCGAAATAATACTTGTTTTAACTCTAATATATCTGTTCTTTTTGGCGTTTCATGATTTCGATATTGAAATCCTTTAAATTTAGCCCCATACTCTTTTGCAATAATTTTATTTGCTAATAACATTAATTCTTCAATCAAATGATGACTTTTTAATATTTTTTTTGGTTTGATTGAAATAGGTATATCATTTTCCCCCATTTCTATTTCAGGTTCCAAAATATTAAAATCAAAACTTCCAGATTGAATTCTTTTTTTTCTTAAAAATTTTGTTATTTTTTCAAATTGTTTAATATCTGTATAATATTCATCATCTTTATCGATATTAACAATATCACTATAACTATACTTTTGCTTTACCTCAATTATAGATTCAACAATGGTATGACTTATTACTTCATATTGCTTATTTAAATTAACAATTAATGATAAAGATAATCTTTTTTCATTTTCTTTTAATGAACAGATACCATTGCTTATTTTTTCGGGCAACATCGGAATACATTGATCTATCAAATAGACGCTTGTTCCTCTTTTAAAAGCTTCAGCATCTAATTTTGTATTCGCCTTAACGATTTCGGCAACATCTGCAATATGGATCCCAATTTCAAATCCATTTTCTGTTTTTTTAATTGAAATAGCATCATCATGATCTTTTGCTGATTCGGGGTCAATTGTAATTACGCGTAAATGGGTAAGATCAATTCTATTTTTTTGATTAATTATATCATTATTATCAATCTTATCAACTTCATCAATTACTTCTTGTGGGAAATCTCTCGCAATTCCATACTTTGAAGTTATTATTTTTAAATCCATTAATGGATTATTTGAATCGCCAATTATTTTAGTAATTCTTACCGGAATATCGCTTGGAGGATTAACCCAATCTACAATTTCTGCTTCCACCCAGCAAAAATCTTCAAGTGGTTTCCCCTGCATTTCTACAATTTTAAACTTTCTATTACATAATTTAATTGAAGGTTCAAGTATATAACGATTATGAAGTTTTTTAACATTCCCCTGAATTAAATTATTGGAACGAGATAGTATTTCTACAATTTCACCATTTATTTTATCTTCAAATTCATATATAATTTTAACTTTTACATAATCGCCATGTAATGCTCCATTAAAATGGCCAGACCCAAGTGAAATCTTTTTATTATCCTCAAAAATAAATCCTCTTCCAGATTTAATTAATTCTAATTTTCCAATTATGAATAATCCTGGCGGTGGAGTCATAAATCTACCCCCATGAACTTTTGTAATATGACCGATATTATTTAAATGTTTTAATGTAGCTCTAAATTGGGGGTATTTATTTTTATGAACTTTTAATTTACTTGCTATTTCTTTTTTCTTAAAAGCAGTATTTGGATTTGATTTTAAAAAATCAAGGATTTTATTTTCTAAATTAGCTAAGATTATTATTATTTAATTTAGAGGATTTAAAAATATAATAACTACCGATCGCTATCATAATTAAAGAAATAATTTGGGCTCCTGAAAGTCCAATAATATACTTTGGATTTAATCGAATAAATTCAATAAAAAATCGAGATATTCCGACCCAAATAAGATATTTGCTAATTTGAATACCACTAATCTGTTTAGCAAATCTATTTTTGTATAAATATAAAAATACAAAGAAATAAGCCAAAGCTTCATAAATTTGAGTTGGATGAACAGGAACGATTGTAGGAGGCAAGCCATTCGGGAATGCAATGCCCCACGGTAAATCTGTTGGCTTCCCATAATCATCTCCAACTAATAAACATCCAATTCGACCAATTCCATGACATAATGCTAAATAAGGTGCAGTCCAATCTGCAACGACTGCCCATTTTAAATTATGCTTTCTAATATATAAAGTAACAGCAATTGTCCCACCAATTAAACCGCCATAAAATACCATTCCCGCTCCAAAATTTTGAATACCTGAAGCAATTTTATCTGGAGTTAATGTAAATATTCCAAAAAATATTTCTTTCAAGCCTTTCAAATTTTCTATACCATGTCCGCTCGATAAGTTTTCTAAAATATAATAAATTTTAGCACCTAATATACCACCAAGAGCAGCATTAAAGGTTAAATCTTCAGCCATCATTGGGTCTTTACCAAGTTGTATCATATCTTTTTTTAATAGATAATTTCCCGTTAAAAATGCGATAACCATCATTAAACCAAACGATGAAATTACAAAACCACCAAATCTAAATATTTCAGGATACATTTATTTTTTCTCCACAATTAGGACAATATTCGTTAGCTAAATTCATATTGATATTTTCTTTGCAATTAGGGCAACTATTTACTTTTTTTAGAATATTCTGTTTACCCTTTGATTTAAATAAAATAAATATTATTAATAATATTAAGATTAATAAAAAGCCGAAACTCAAACTATAATATTTAGTTTTATTAAATCTATCTAATAATTCATTATCAACTTTTTCAACACCATGTTGATCATGATCATGTTCGTGATTATGTTCTTCGCCTTCGCTATGGTTGTGGTCGGCTAATATTTTATCTAGAATTTGAAGCGTTGTTAATGAACTTTCTTTTACATAGCTAAACGAAATTTTCAATTTTTCATTCTTATCTAATTTACTTATTCGTTTTCGATTATATGTTAAATTGTATTCATCGTTAAACTCCTCAGGTTCAACCAATGAGGACTGATATTTTTTTGCACCCAGAGGTCGTTGTAGTACCACATGAAAATCTATTAAATCATCATTTGATTCAAAAATATATTCAAAATTACGCTGAATATCATTATGGGCTAAGTCAACATAAAACTGACAATAATATTGAGAATTAACAATGTTTAATTCGAGGTATCCATTTGTTTTTAATGGAATTTCGACGAGGCCATTTTGGCTATTTTCAGATTGAAATTCAAATATAGATGTAATATCCGATGGTAATTTAATCTCTGTTTTATAAGGTAATAATTTTTCAGGAATATTATATTGTAGCATTACAAGTACACTAGAGTTATCATATTCAGGAAAAAAACCGAAAACAAAATCTAATTTATCAAATTGATTCTGAGAAAAAGAAATTGATAAATAGAATAGAATGGATAATATATTTAATTTTTTGATTATTGTATTCCTTGTATAATTATAAAATCGTAAAAAATATGAGCGATTGCACATATTGCAAATCCTCTAAAATAAAAAATTAATCCCAAATACCCACCGGCTGTAAATCTTAAAAAGAAAGATTTCCATTGAAATGAATCGCCAAAAACACCGACATAGTGAAAGCCACTAAAAACAAGAGAAGATAACAAGAGTAGCGGAATAAATATTGAACCTTTAGTAATTTTAAATATTTTAAAAAATAGAGTTAAAAGTAAACCAATAAAAATAAATCGAAAGATGAACTCTTCAAATATACCTGCCCCAATTGCTAAATACAGCTTCTCAATTGTATTTAATCCTTCTTTTCCAAGAATTAATAAATTGGGAATATTATTAAAAACGATGAATAATATAAAGCCGTAAACAAAGCCTTCGATTATCATACCAAAAAGAATTAATGGATTTATTTCATCCGTCTTAATTATTGACTTACCCTTTAAAAAAAAATAAACAGATAATAATATTAAGCTGATTAGTAATCCAATCCGACCATAAGAACCAAAAAATAAAAATGCCTGCCTCAGCAACACATCTGCACCATTTCTGACTTCAAATGGCATATTAAAATTAACAAGTACACCTAATAATTCATAGCATATTAAAAGTGGAAAGATTAATATAAAATTATAAAAATAATTATGTGTTAATTTAAAATACGGTGAATTAATAATTAATCCTGATCTATTTTTAAAACAGCCAAAAAAGCTTCTTGTGGTATTTCAACATTGCCCACTTGTTTCATTCTTTTTTTACCTTTTTTCTGTTTTTCTAATAATTTTCTTTTTCGAGAAATATCACCCCCGTAACATTTTGCTGTAACATTTTTCCGCAGTGCTTTCACCGTTTCTCTGGCGATAATTTTTGAACCGAGCGTTGCTTGAATTTTAATTTCAAACATTTGTCTATGAATGATTTCTTTTAATTTTTTACATAAACCAGACCCTTGAGTATATGCATTATCTTGGTGTACAATTAATGATAATGCATCCACAATTTCATCTGCAATTCGAACATCTAATTTTTGTAATTTTCCAGGTCTATTTTCAATTATTTCATAATCAAATGAAGCATAGCCTCTCGAGATAGATTTTAATTTTTCAAAAAATTCAAAAATAACTTCACCTAAAGGCATTTCAAAAAATAATTGAACCTTTGTGGTCGTTAAATAATTAGTTGATTTATATACCCCTCGTTTTGAAATACATAATTTCATAATTCCACCAATATATTCAGCAGGGGTAATAATTTCAGCTTTTATATAAGGTTCATTTACGGTTTCAATATCTCCGCTCACCGGCATATCTGCAGGATTATTCACTTTTATAGAATCACCCATTTTGAGATCAACTCGATATTGTACATTAGGAGAAGTTGTTATCAAATTCATATTAAATTCTCGCTCTAATCGTTCCTGGACTATTTCTAAATGTAATGGTCCTAAAAAACCACACCTAAATCCAAAACCAAGCGCAATAGATGTATTCGGTTCATAACTTAATGCAGAATCATTTAATATTAGTTTTTCTAAGGATGCTCTTAACTCTTCATAATCATTTGTATCTACAGGATAAACGCCAGCAAACACCATTGGTTTTATGGGTTGATAACCAGACAATACTTTTGATGCACGGTCATTTTTTACCGTGAGCGTATCCCCTACTTTTATCTTTCTTACATCTTTTAGGTTGGTAATAATATATCCAACATCCCCCGCTTCTAGTTTTTTTACAGGAACTTTATTTAATTTTAAAATTCCAACTTCTGCTATTTCATGTTGAATGGTAGAGTCTGCAAAATATTGAGCCGTCATCCCTTTTTCAATAATTCCATCAAAAACTCTAATATATGGAACCACTCCTCTAAATTTATCAAAAGTAGAATCAAAAATTAATGCTCGAGTTCCTTCATTCATTGAATCTCGTGGATGTGGGATTTTTTCAATAATTGCATCAAAAACAGATTGAATCGCTATTCCAGATTTTGCACTTATTTTTAAAATATCTTCTTCATCACATCCCAATAATTCAATCATTTGCTCCGTTGCTGAATCTAGATCTGCGGCGGGCATATCAATTTTATTTATGACGGGTATTATTTCTAAATCGGCATCTAAAGCCAAATATGTATTTGAAACCGTTTGAGCCTCAACGCCTTGTGCGGCATCTATTAATAATAGTGCACCCTCGCATGCGGCCAGACTTCGTGAAACCTCGTAAGTAAAATCAACATGTCCCGGCGTATCAATTAAATTAAAAATATAGTCAACGCCGTCCGTATGTTTATAATTCATCTGAATGGGGTGGGATTTAATGGTTATTCCGCGTTCTCTTTCCAAATCCATATCATCTAAAACTTGGCTTTTCATCTCTTTGGAAGAGATTGTATTTGTAAATTCTAGCATGCGGTCAGCAAGTGTTGACTTTCCATGATCTATGTGTGCAATGATGCAAAAGTTTCTAATATATTGTTTTTTCACAGGGGCAAATTTACCAAGTTTAATTCTTTACTTCACACCATCAAATTAATTAATAATTTTAAAATATAAGAAGTATATATGTGATTAATTAGCAGGGATATAATGAAAAATATCAATATATTCATTTGTTGCAAAAGTTAAATTTGAGAATTATAAATAGTAAAATTAGATGTGATATAAGACATTGCACTGATAATACTATTCTTAGTAGTTTTCACAGAACAAAAAAGAGTGTATTTAATACAAAATGTATAAAATAATTCGTATTATTGACCACTCAACCAATCTCAAAGTTTATAATATTATACTTTGAGTACAGATAAGTAGTAATAGCCAGGGGGTTTAGAAATGATTCTAAGAACCTGAAATGAGATTTATATGTACTTAGTAAGAAATATATATAGAAAAAAGAACCAATTTTTATATAGGGATTTACTCCAATTCTTATTTTACATTTAAATAAATTAAATAATTATTTATGAAAAGGGCTTAATTGAAAGGTTTTTTTTGTATATTATAATAATGAGAAATATAAATTTAGATTTTTAATGAATAACCAACAATTAATAATTGGAGAAACACACAATGAAACGAATACTATTACTTGGAATATTACTTACACAGTTAATATTTACCCAACAAGCCGAAATAACCAATGTACAAGTTGCCCAACGCACTGACGGTAGTAAACTTGTAGATATAACCTACGACCTCTCACCTGATGCCCTATTTACAGATTTTAATATTACGGTAGAAATCTCTTTAGATGGTGGAGCTACTTGGACCCAATCCTTTTATGTACAAGGTGATGTATTTGCAGGACAATCCTCTGGTGACGGTAAAGCCATTGTATGGAATATGGGACAGGAATACGCCAATACATTTAATGAAAATGTACAAGTGCGTGTCATAGCGGAAGGCTCTATAATGGGACCACCACCATTTGATATGGTATCTGTACCCGCAGGAGATTACACTTATGGAAGTAATGACCAAACATTAAATATTGACTATGATTTTGAAATGAGTAAATATGAGATAACCAACGCCCAATATGTAGCCTATTTAATAGAAGCCCTTGAAGATGGTAGTGTTTATATTAGTAATGATGTATATGGTTTTTATACAGGCGATGAAAATTATGGACCCGGGAACCAAAGGTTCTATGACTTAGGCGACAATACCTCCAATTACAATTACGGACGAATAAATTGGAATGGTACTACTTTTACCGTAACCGATGGCTATGGAGACCACCCTGTCGTCTATGTCACTTGGTTTGGAGCCCAAGCCTTTGCCCAACATTATGGAATGCGACTCCCAACAGAATATGAATGGGAAAAGACGGCGAGAGGCAA
>JACKQG010001441.1_pt1 | contig 32973 bp, 24 predicted proteins | sample 8237621 | NCBI WGS metagenome assembly JACKQG01 (sample SAMN15677084, study PRJNA649215) | marine metagenome | biome: marine; feature: Black Sea; material: saline water; isolation source: suspended particulate matter (SPM) from the Black Sea western gyre | collected 2013-06-09/2013-06-10 | depth...
GGCTGGATTACAGCAAAAACTGCTGATATTAATGATCTATATGAACGATCTGTGCAATGCCCAGAATCTGAAGTTGAACTTATTTATCAAGCGTGGAATGAATTACGCGAGAGAAAACCAATTGTTATTCGCGAAGATTTTTGCGGAACCTCTGCAGTAGCGCGCGAGTGGGTAAAACAAAACGAGATTAACAATGTTGTTGGTATTGACCTTGATCCATCCGTGCTTGCGTGGGCAAACAATAAAATACTTTCAGAGTTAACAGAGTCACAAGTCTCTAGAATAAACCTGATTGAACATGATGTGTTTACTGTTGATGTACCACAAGTGGATTGCACGCTTGCTATGAACTTTAGTTATTACGGTTTTAAAAAACGTAAGCAACTGCTTCGTTATTTTGAAAGCGTGCTAAAGGGCCTCAAAGATGATGGGGTTTTTTTGTTAGACGCGTATGGGGGAAGTGATTCTTTTCTAGAAATGGATGAAGAAAGGGATATGGACGGATTCACTTATGTCTGGGATCAACACCTTGTTAACCCAATAACTGGCGATATTGTCAATTATATTCATTTTGAATTTCCAGATGGTTCAAAAATTAAGCGGGCCTTTACATACGAATGGCGATTTTGGACGCTTCCAGAAATTAAGGATATTCTCCTTGAAGCAGGATTTAGTAGTGTTTGTGTATATTGGGAGGGAACCGATGAGGATGGGGACGGAAACGGTGTGTGGAAAATTGATGATCGTGGCGAAGCGTGCGCTGGGTGGGTTGCGTACATTGCGGCTCTAAAATAAACATGAATTCGCTGTTAAATATGACAACAGAAACAGGAACGTGGCTTTCTGACGAGCTTGGTTCTGTTGGATTATTGTTAGAAAATCACCTTAAAAATAAACACGAAGCGGTGAATGAAGTTTGTCAATACCTTTCTGGTTATAGAGGGAAAATGTTACGGCCTTCACTTGTATTGTTATCGTGGAGGTCTGTACAAAACAAGTGTGATGTTCCACGCGACGTACATCGCGCTGCGGGCGTTGTTGAGTTGATTCATCTGGCAACCCTTGTGCACGATGATGTTCTTGATGAGGCGGATATTCGTCGCGGCGGTCAAACAATCAATTCGTTGTGGGGAAACGAAGGCGCTGTCATGCTAGGTGATTATCTTTTATCAAGCGCCTTTCACCTTTGTTCAACGATTCGAAATCCAGACCTTAATATTTTGTTAGGCGAAGTCACAAACACGTTGTGCGCCGGAGAACTTGTACAGTTGTATCACAGAAATGATGTGGAACTTGAATTATCTGACTATTATCAAATCATTCATGATAAAACCGCCTCGCTTATTTCTGCTGCATGTAAAATTGGTGGAATTCTGGGTGATGCAGACAAAAAAACTGTTGGCGACCTTGGTGTTTTTGGAAAATCAATCGGAACGGCTTTTCAAATCAAGGATGATTTGATTGATATTTTATCTGACGTAGACTCAGCTGGAAAACCGACGGGGAAGGATGTTGCGAAGGGCAAAATGACGTTGCCAGCAATATTAATGTTAAAAGATGATCCAAACTGTTTGCAACAATTGCAAAAAGCGTTAGAAAATGATGATTTGTCTTACCTTAAAAAAATGCTCATTGAAAGTTTGTCAATTGCCAAGGCCGAGGACGTTATTTGTGGGCTTGTTGATAGTGCGGTCAACTCAATTGATCATCTTCAAAAAAATTCCTGTGGAAAATTATTGGTTCAATTAGCGAAACAACTTTCTGAACCTGTTTGATTTTCAACTCACGATTTCTTTTTTGGGGTAAAATAGTATCAGCGTTCCGTTCACCTTAAGGCTGAGGATCTGGTGTTTTTTACACAGGAAGTAGAGGTTCGATTCCTCTTCGGAACATTCATGTAGCCAAGTTGCACGAAAGTGTTACTTTTGGAGTTTTGATATGTTGCCTCGACGACCGTTCTCTTCTGGAAAAATGGGGTTTTTATATGTTCCGCCGTATCGAATTCAGGGAATAAGTGTTGCTGGGGAACAAACGGTTATTCATATTCCTGAATTAGATCTCGCTTTTGATATCGGTTTGTGCCCTCGGCCAGCGCTTTCGGCGTCCGTTGTGGCTATCACACATGGACACATGGATCATGTTGCTGGTCTTCCCTATTATTTCAGCCAACGATCTTTCCAAAAGATGGGGACGGGCACTTGTGTTTGTCATGAAGAGATTGCCGGTGCAATTCAAGGAATGATGGGTGGGTGGGTTGATTTGGAACAACAAAATACACCCCACAACATTGTGGCGCTTGCACCAAATGAGGAGTATGAGATAAAACCAAATATCATGCTCAAGGGTATTGAGGCCGACCATGGTGTTCCGGCAATGTCGTATGCCGTCCTTGAATATCGCAAAAAACTTCTTGAAGAGTTCCGAGATGTGCCGCAATCTACACTTCGAGATATAAAACTCTCTGGGAAAGAAATAACACAAACACTTCAGTTGCCAATTGTTGCATTCACTGGTGATACTGAAATGGGTGACCACTTGTGCCGCCAAGAGTTTGTTCGATCGCCCATTGTTATAAGTGAGTGCACCTTCTTTGAAAAAGACCACCGCTCAAGGGCCTCTGTTGGAAAACACCTACATATAGATGACATTGCAGAGTTGCTCACAATATGGAGTGCTGAGGATGTTGTTCTTGTCCACATGAGCAGAAGAACAACTATCGATCAGGCTCGCGCAGCAATCGCTGAAAAAATTAGCCCCAGTGACCAATCGAGAATTCATATTCTTATGGACCACCGCACAAACCGTGACAGATATGAAAAACAGATTGAGCTTGTTGGCGACGGTGGTTAATTTGTTGGTTTTATAAATTTTTATAATTTCATAGCGCAAAGTATTGTTTGTTTTGTTTTTTTTGATTACACTTTTTTCTCTATGAAAACAACCAGCATCGACGCCCCGCAGTTACGATTGGATTTGCTGTCACAATTGCGCAAAGAACACCCAAGAATGTGTCGAAAGTGGTTTGAAGACATTGATGTTCTAGGAATTTCTGATGGGTCTATTGTTATTTATCTGCAAGAAGATGTGCAATTAAATTATCTTGAAAAAAAATGTAAAAAACAATTTGTTGAAGCCGCGCAACTTGTTACTGGTCACTTGCTTGGTGTGAGTTTTGTAAATAGTAGAGATATTGTTTGTCAAAATACATCTGTGCAACACTTTAACCCGTCTGGATCTGTTATTACCGACGATGTTTTTGGCGACATGTTGATCAGCCCAGACTATAGTTTTGATAACTTTGTTGTAGGACCCGGAAACCAACTTGCACACGCAGCTGCTATTGCTGTTGCGAAGAAGCCCGCCCAAGCGTACAACCCTTTGTTTATACATAGCGGGGTTGGTCTTGGAAAGACGCATTTGTTACAAGCAATTTGTCAAACTGCTATGCAGTCGAACAATTCGATGAAAATTTATTATGTTTCTTGTAATGGTTTTTTAACGCAATTTTTGGAATCAGTACAGGCGGGTAAAATGTCGGACTTTCGTCATAAGTTTAGGGCGTTTGACATGCTCATCATTGACGATATTCACGATCTCTCAAACAGAGAACAAACACAAGAAGAGTTTTTTCATACATTCAATACGTTGTTTCAATCTGGAAGACAGGTTGTGTTAAGTTCAGATGCTCCACCAAGCGAAATTCCTCAACTTGAGGACAGGCTGATAAGTCGCTTTAGTTGTGGGCTTGTTGCGGGTATTGATCCACCTGGGTTCGAAACGCGAGTTGCAATTATTAAAAAGAAGGCCGCGCTTCGACACATTGATATTCCAGATGATGTGTCAAATTATATTGCTGCTCGGTTAGATCAAAATATTCGCCAGCTTGAAGGCGCAATTACAAAACTTCAAGGACTCTCTTTGTTGGATGGGTCCCACATTGATTTAGCAATGGCAAAAGCTGCGATTTCAACTGGGGGGGGGTTGATAAACTCGCCAAAACACCTCTCCATTCAAGATATTCTTGACGCAATTAGTGCTTTTTATGACGTAAAACTCGTAGATTTACTCTCAAAACGAAGAAATAAGTCAATTACGATGCCAAGGCAGGTTGGTATGTGGCTCGCAAGACACCACACGCGGTTTAGCCTTGAGGAAATTGGCGGTTATTTTGGTGGGCGGGATCACACCACAGTCATGCACGCTATCAAGAGCGTGGATTCTAAAAAAACAACAAACGATCAACTCGATCAAGATCTTGTAAGACTGCAGAACCAACTCTCATTAGACACCGAATAAACCTGTTTTTTTACCCCTTATTGGTGCGCGACAGCCTTGTTGATAAGTGGTGGATATCGTTTTCTGCCTTGGTTGGTTCAACTATGAAACGAGACCCTGTGATCCAGCCCCACGCCGCGTTTGTAGGTATTTATGGCGATAAACAACAGTGGTTTTGACAGGTTGTTAGGGGCTAGTTTGCGGCGTAAAGCATTGTTAATACAGCCCTTCTGTTTGTGCGGCGCACGCTGTCCACATATCAACAGGACATACAACGAAGAAGACGAATATTTTATGTAACTAGGTGTCTAATTGTTGTGTGGATAGATCATAAAGAAAAACTAATATCCATCCAATTTGATAAAGTCTTTGCCCCGCGGCCAGAGTCGACGGTTTCCTTTGCCATTTGAATCCCAACAGAGAGATCTGGGACGCGATCTGCAAGAAAAAGACCCACAGACACATTCACCAAAACCATGTCTCTTACGGCGCCGTGGAGAGTTCCAGAGAGCGTGTCTCGAACAAATGCTGTTGCCTGTTTTAGGTCACTTGCAACAACATCTTCCATTTTTGAGAGGGGAAGCCCGAGCTCTTCAGGATTGATAACTGATTCCACAAGTTTTCCATTTTCAACGAGCACCATTCTTGTTGGTGCTGAAATTGAAACCTCATCTAGGCCGTCGCTCGAATGCACAACCGCAGATTTTGTTGTGGAACTTTGAAGAAGGGATTCTGCCATTGGCATGACAAACCGATCATCCCAGACCCCGAGCAGTTGTCTGCCAGCATTGCACGGGTTTGAAAGTGGTCCAAGTAAGTTAAAAATAGTTGGAAACCCAAGTTGTTTTCGAACGGGCATGACGCTTGCAACTGCTTTGTGATGGTTTGGTGCGAAGCAGAAGCAGATATTTTCTTTTTCAAACGATGCTTGTTGTTGTTGTTCGGTCGCGTGGATATTTACGCCCAGCGATTCAAGAACCTCAGCTGATCCCCTGCCCGTACGAGAACGGTTTCCATGTTTCGCAATTTTTACGCCACATGCAGCAAGCACAATTCCAGCAGCAGTTGAAACGTTAAAAGTTTTTGGAGCACCCCCAGTTCCACACGTATCCAAAAACATCGTGTGATCACCCTGAAGGTTTACTTTTTGGGCAAACTCCCGCATTATTGAAGCGGCCCCAAAGAGTTCATCGCCCGTTGGATTGCGCGTTGCAAGCGAAGCAAGGAGCGCGCCAATGAGCCCGTCTGGAGCCCCTCCCGACATCAGAATGCGCCACGCATCAGCAATTTCTTTGGCAGTAAGCGTGTGACCAGATCGGACACGATCAACAGCGTAGCGAAGTGGTTCGAGTTGTTTGATATCGAGCATTTCAGTCATAATCTGCAAATCATACGCAGGTGCGGATACTATTGCATCATGCTTGCCGATGCATACATTCACCAACTCAGCCCATTTGCCATTCAGCTCACAGATACTTTTGGTTTACGGTGGTACGGGCTCGCCTATATCGCAGGTTTTATTGTTGGATGGTGGTTTATTCGATGGATGGCAAGAACGGATCGATCGCCACTGACGCCAGATCAAGCGGGCGACCTTTTGTTTGCAGGTGTCTTGGGCGTGCTTCTAGGTGGTCGAATTGGGTATGCACTTTTTTATGACCCGCAACTTCTCATCAGTTTTTCTTCAGAATTTCCTTGGTGGGATTTATTGGCGATCAATCGCGGCGGCATGGCGAGCCACGGCGGAATTATTGGCGTTCTTTTCGCATTTATTATTTGGGGTCGCAAACACAAAATACCGGTCATGCACCTTGCAGATTTGGCGAGCGTTGGAGGCACCGCGGGTCTGTTTTTTGGACGAGTTGCAAATTTTATAAACGGTGAACTTTGGGGAAAACAAATACCAAATCAACAAGAACCGCCTTGGTGGTCCGTTAAATATCCCGCAGAAATTACAGAGGTTTGGCTTTACAACCCGGATCAATATGGGAACCAACTCGCAGCACTAGAACCCCTTCGGACAACTGTAGTAAGTGGTAGCGATGCGTTCCTTCAACAAATTGTTGCAGAGGCATACAAAGGAAACACGGTTGTAATCGAAACCATTGCCCCACAATTGACAGCATGGTACCCATCCCAACTTTTTCAAGCGATAAGTGACGGCCCCCTCTTACTCGGAGCGCTGATCGCAGTTTGGTTTGTTCCAAGAAAGCCGGGTGTTGTGAGCGGCTGGTTTTTAGTTGTCTATGGACTGCTCCGCATGGTGACAGAAGTTTTCCGCCAACCAGACGAAGGCGTGTCAATTATTATTGGCCTCTCAAGGGGACAACTACTAAGCGCTGGAATGGTGCTTGCGGGCGCAGCGATGATTTTGATTTGCGCGAAAAGGAATTCAAAAAAATACGGTGGAATTATTCGAGCGAAACAGGCACAAGCGTAGCGTCCCCGCCACACAGGTGCACCCAACGCACCGCGAGAGATTCTAAAAGCACCTTGATCGATATATTTGTTCGGACTTGGCCCTCGATATCAGCAAGAATTGCAGCAGCCCGAATACCCAAAGAAGAACTATCCCTTTCATCGCCAAGTAGCGCCCTAACCTCCATGCCCAAAAGTTGTAAAACAACAGAAAAAGCCTGCCTGTTTGCAGCTTCTTTACTACAAAGTGTATTTTTTTCAAGTTGAATTTTTACGAAAGATTCAACATAGTGAATCATCAAAGCAGCGGCTTCGGGGAACACTTTTGATCCACCGACTCCGCGCACGAAGCCATGCAAAGACCCCGCAAGATTTGGGAGATTAGTTTCAATAGAAACACATACATCACCAGGAGAACCAGAGGAAAAAGCAACAGACCATTCCAAATCCGATTTAGAAACACTAAAGTCCATGCTCTCTAGCCACTGATTCATTTCATGCTGATCAAGTAACGAAAAGTTTACAGTTTGGCATCTGCTTTGAATAGTAGGCAAAAGTAAATCATCTCTTGAAGTAACAAGAATGACGAAGGTACCAACGGGCGGTTCTTCAAGTGTTTTTAACAGCGCGTTTTGCGCGGTTTCATCAAGCAATTCCGCTTCGTCAATAATAAAAACCTTGTGACCGCCAGAAACAGAAGTTTTAAAAGCAACGGAGTCGTGTGTTCGGTCGTCACCCGTTCTGCCGCCAATCATTCGTTCTCGCAACAAATCAACTGGAATGTTCGTTTGTTTTCTTCTCGCAAGCGCCGCGTTTTTTGACCAAGAAGCATCTTCTTTTCGAATAACGTGAAGATCATTATGTTGAAAAATACCGGCGGTTATTCCAAACTCTTCACCAGAGAGAAGAGAGCGGGCAAATTCGACCGCCGCAGTACACTTCCCAACGCCCGTGGGCCCCTGAAATATCCACGCGTGATGCGTTCTGCCGTGGCACAAGGCGTTTTTTAGCGTGTTTTTAGCTGTTTCTTGACCAACGATGACTGTCATATCCTCATAATACCCTTCCCGCAAGAGTGATGCCTTTTGGCGAAAAAAAGAAAAAAGGCACACCCCAGAAAAAAGGCACACCCCAGAAAAAAAAGCACACCCCCGAAAAAAAAGCACACTCCCGAAAAAAAAGCACACCCCCGAAAAAAAGCATACCCCGACCGAATACCTCAATCAAGCGAGGAAAATGGAACGGCAATGCGTTTTACAAAACTTAAAATAAAACCACCCCCCATCAACATTCCACAAGGAGTGTACATTTCCACCACAGCAGTACTCGGAACATTGACAGGTCTTGTGCTGTCAAAAAACTTCGCGCTTACTTTTGTAATAGGAAGCGCACTGGTAATTTCAATAAGCATTATTGGGATGAGTTTGCGACCCCAAAGTCAAAAAACAACGCTGTTGTTTATCGCAATGTTTGGATTATTTTTTTCAAGAACACTCTATGTTACTAATACAACCCCACCGCCATGGGTAGTTCTGGGCAACGGCGATCTCGTTGAAGTTCAGGGAGTTGTTGTTTCAAATCCATCAACAAAACCTCGAACAGAAGGGTATTTGTCTAACATTGACGACAGACCACCAGTTACTTCATTTGATATTTTTGCGTCACCACCAACGCGACCTTTGGAACGAACAATGCTCACAATAGAGGTCGACGGGGAAACACATGTAAACAAGGGGGATGAGATAATTACGATTGGACGAATACGACGTCACCTTTTTGCAGACAATAAACCACCCACTATTTTTGTCCAGCAACGATCTCTTGTCAAAGCAATTCACAAAAACACCAATACTTATTTTGAAGCAGAACAAATCATAAAACAACGGATCGTGGGTGGAATGCAGGGAGAAGAAAAAACACTTGTTTCCGCATTGTTTTTTGGTGAAAGAGAGGTTGGGTGGAGAGAACTTACAACTACATTTCGCATCGCAGGACTCGCCCACATTCTTGCTGTAAGCGGCCTTCATATTGCCATTGTTCTGATCGCGATTATTTGGATTGTTCGGGTGGCGTCTCTTGGAAAAGTACTGTCATTTATTATTGTTTGCGCCATTTCCATTTTTTTACTTTCGTTAATAGAATCTCGCCCACCGGTTTTTAGAGCAATTCTGATGGTTGTCATTGCCTCTACACTTCAGTGTAGGGGCCAGAGATTTAGCGGGTCAGGAATTCTCGCAGTTGTAGCGATGATCTTCATGTGGATTGATCCGGCAGTGATTAAGACAATTGGCTTTATCTTAAGTTTTACGGTTGTGTTTGGGCTTTGTGTTTTATTACCCACAATGCAATGGAAGCTACTGGGCCCACGAGACAATTACTCACCAATGTCAGAAACAATTCGCTACACCATGTCATCTCTTTGGGTTGTTGGATTTTGCGCGGTGTTGATTGCCGCGCCTCTCGTAATGCACTTTTTCGGAACAGTTGCACCCATTGGATTATTAAGCAGTATTGGAGGAATATTTTTTTTGGTAGCAGTTTTATTTTTAGGATTGTTTAGACTAGCAGTTGGCTGGGTTCACCCATTTATAGACGAGCAACTGTTGTGGTGTATGAAACATTTATCATCGCAAATGATAGAAACCGTGAAACAGTACGGTGATTTGCCATTGTTTTTTCGCGTACACCCACCAGATATGTTGTTCGTTGTATTACTACTATTGTTTTTATGTTTTGTGATCATAACCACCGGTAGGGTGAAGATAAAAATAACCATAGGCATGTTGTTAGCAGTGAGTTTGTTGGGTACATTTCAAAATAACAACGTGGTTATATCCACGCTTAATGTTGGGCACGGTACGTCACACATTATTCAAGATGGAACAACAACCGTTCTTGTAGATGCGGGGTCAAGGGCCGACCTTGATATTGGATTGCACAAAGTGTTGCCATCTCTACGTAAGCTCGGAATAACTAAAATAAACACGCTTGTAGTTACACACAACGACCTTGATCATTGCTCGGCGATTTTAGATTTAATACACGAGATTGAAATAGTCGAAATATGTATGACCCCCTATGCTTTGGCGCACCAAACAAAGGTGATAGGCAAAATAGTACAAGTTGCAAAAGCAAAACAGATTGAAGTGAATGAAATCACAAAGGGGTGGGGCGTGAGAACAGATAACACAACGATTACGGCAATGTGGCCTGAAAAAGGCGCCGATTACACCTCTTCAAACGAGGCTTCTGTTGTATTGTCAATCAAATCAAACGGGCGATCTGTTTTACTCACTGGCGATATTAATGAGAAGACAATATCCACATTTTTATCACAACCTATGGACAACGTAGACGTGTTGGAAATGCCACATCATGGGCAATGGAGCACCGAGTCCGCAGCTTTGTTGCACAAACTTCAACCATCAGTTGTGATTCAATCGACAAGCAAGTCTCGTTTCGCACGCGACGAGTGGATTATTCAACCAAACACAGAGCGCCTTGTGACATGTGTTGATGGAGACATCACTACAACAATAAAGAAAGATGGTCAGGTTGAAATAAACACCTCTTATACAAAACTAAACCTTGCTCCCTAAAAGTTGTTTTTATTTCGACGCCTCGTTAATGATTTGCAGAAGTGTTTCTTTAGGCGTCGTTCCCTCCATCTGCCAACGAGGAATAAAACGACCATCAATCACAAGCACTGGGACGCTTCGCCTCCAGACACTTAGTTTTGAACGGATATCACTCTGTATGCGAGCAGCAACATCAGCACTAGAAGCCACATCTGCAATGGTTTCACTTGATTGAGAACAAACTGTGGCAGCCACTTTGGCTAGCGCCTCTAGAGTTGTTGAAGGTTGTGGTGACATAAACAACTGATGCACCCTCCACCTTGCTTCATCGCCACATAAAATGTCAACAGCCTCAACAACCTTCGCCATCTCGCACGATCCGGGATATTGTTTTGAATAGTTTTTCACGCCAGAATTACAACTCGGGTCAATAGGAAAATGCCTGAATGCGTATTTTGCCCGCGTCCCATCATTTAAAATGTCCTTAAGAATTGAATCAAGTTTCACCGTAGGTTCTGTTTGATAATCTCCCCACACAATAATTTCAACATCACCATCCCCCGACCAAGAAAGCCTGTCGCGATCTTGAATAGAATGAACCCTACCAACCCGCCAGTCAGCAACAAGTTTTTCGACAGCAGAGGGCGGTGCAATGACAGAAGATTCTCCAGAAGCAACAGCATTTCCAACAGTGTCAATAACTTTCGCGAGCGACTCCTGTCCCCCGTAATACCAAAGATACTCAACGCCGTTGATAAATATCATTGGAGTAAACCAAATTCCTAGCGCCTTTCCGTCGGCGGCGTCCTCTTTTACGCCTTGCAACGTCACGGAAGTCTGCATTGTTTGAACAAATAAATGTGGATCAAATCCGAGCATTATTAAATCATCATTAAAAGTCGCGTCAGTAAACGAACCACTGTTTGCAAACAACCAAGCGTGCATTCGTTCCCACCCGTCTTGTCCACCGAGAATAAACGCGGTTTCCGCAGCACGCGCAGCCCAACACGCGTTTGAATGCATTTTCATTTTCCCAATTTCATCATTACAATCGTAGTTAAGCGGAAAATGCTTAACCACAACTGAAACATCACTTCTTTGTTCATAAATACGCGCCAACTGTGTTTCTAGTCTCTTGCAGTCGGGGCACTGATAATCTGTAAACATAACAACTTGTATTGGCGCGCTTGGACTTCCAAAACGATGATCTGATTCAAGTAGTTTCAGCGTAGAATTATCAGCGCCGCCCTCTACGATTTGCTTTGTATTTTCGTCACTAGACTTTTGATCAGCACCCATCTTTAACACGTACATCGAACCAAGAATCACACTCACTAACACAAAACCGAACACGAAACTTTTACCAAGACACTTATTACAAACGTTTTTACTCGAACGGATTTGGAGTTCGGCGCAAATCCAAAGAACTACATTGCAAAAGTGAACCAAGGCGCACCACTTACAAAAATGTCCACTTGCAATCATTGCAATTACAAACCCAAGTGATCCCAACATGCCGAGGCGAACGAGCCATAGAAGTGGTTTAGAGTTTCCTTTTGTGCTTTTCCAAAGCCAAGAAATTGTCATAAACCACGCAAGCCCAACAAATGAAACGGGCCACAAAAATGAACCAAATGGAATATTTCCAAGCGGACCATTGGTGACAGCATCGCACCCACTCTCTGGCCCACATCCCGGCATAGTGGTCCACAGCCCAAGTTTTGGTCCAGCCAAAACAAGCGAGGCGATTGAAGCAACAGCAGCGGCGAGCATGCCAATCCAGAAAAATTTAGACGGTTGTGTTTTGTTTTCAGTCATAGATACCTACATTTTTTGTGGGACTTCAATCCCTAAGAGATCAAGCCCATCAACAATAACCCTTCGGGTTAACTCAGAAAGACGAAGCCTCGAACCCTTTATTGCTTCGTCTTCAACTTTTAGAACAGGACACGCTTGATAGAACGAACTAAACGCACCAGTTAACTCATGTAACCACAAACAAAGGAGGTGTGGTTCTAGGTGCTGTGCAACACTTTGTATAACATTTCCATACTGCAACAGCTTTAGAATCAACAGCCGCTCTTGGGGCGTGTTAATAAGGATACGAGAAGAAAAAGAGGTTTCTCCAGACTTTTCTAACAATGAAGCGATTCTTGCACAGGCGTATTGAATATACGGACCCGTGTTTCCCTCAAACGAAATCATTCTATCCATATCAAAAACATAATCAGAGACCAAATCATTTGAAAGATCTGCATATTTAATCGCCCCAATTCCAATTTGTCTGCCGATGGTGGATAACTCCTTAGAACTCATCCCATGTGTTTGCGACTTTTCATCTTCGCTTCGCCGGCGCACTTCTGCTCTACCACGAGCAATTGCTTCATCAAGCAACGAAGAGAGCGTAACACTTGAACCACTTCTTGTTTTCAGTGGTTTTTTATCATCACCCAAAACAGAACCAAATGGGATATGTTTGAACATAACATCCGCACCGTCTGGTGTTTTGTTCCACCCAATTAAGGCTGCGGCATCAAACAAATCCTTGAAATGATCTCGCTGCCTTGCATCAACGACATATATAACACTGTCACACTTCAACTCTTGTGTTCTAAAATAAATTGCGGCAAGATCAGTCGTCGCATAAATAAAACCACCATCTGATTTTTGAATAAGAAGCGGGCGTTTCCTGTCTTTAAAGCGCACGATGAGCGCCCCGTCATCCTCTTCGGAAAGTTTAGCGTTTATAAACGCATCAACAGTGTCAGCAAGGCGGTCGCGATAAAAAGATTCACCTCGGTTGTGCTCCGGTCCAAGTTTTACATTAAGTAAATCAAGGGAAACATATACCTCTTTCATTGTGCAGTCGATTAACTTCTCCCAGTTTGAAAGAAGATCAGCATCGCCTTGTTGCAGCCGTACAAGCGTAGACTTCGCCCTTTCTTGTGCAGGAATAGCCTCTGCATTTTGTTCTTCTAGTTCAGTAATTCTGTGCGGCCCAGCAGAAATATTTTTTGCTGTTTCAAGACCAGCGACATCATCCTTCGCAATAAATTGCGCATCTTTATAGGCTGTATTAAGATCCTCGATTGAAATTGCATGTAGATCAACGCCAGTGCTGAGCAGGTTTTCAAGAACCTTTGCAATCGGTAAACCCCAGTCACCCAAATGATTTTCTCGGTATACCTTTCGCCCAAGCCGCTCAAAAACTCTTGCGAGCGAATCCCCAATAATAGTTGACCGAAGGTGACCAACGTGCAACTGTTTGGCAACGTTGACCCCACAGAGATCTATTGCAATCGGGTGAGAATCTTCAGACTTATGAACACCAAGGGAGTCCGTATCCATTTCCTCGCAAAGTGTTATGAGCGCTGGCAGCGAGAGTGTTACATTGATGAAGCCCGGACCCGCAACCTCAAGAGATTCTGCAAAACTAGCAAGATCCACACTGTCTTTGATTTTTTCAGCAAGCTCTCTTGGGTTCTGACCTAACTTTTTAGCAAGCCCCATAATGCCGTTGATTTGATAATCCCCAAACTTTGGGTTTTGCGAAAGACGAACCACAGGGTTTGCGTCTTTATATTGCTCACCAAGCACAGACGAAAAAGCCTCTTGTACGGCTTTGGAAATGGTTTGCTTAGGATCTTTGGTCATATTTTGCATACGATACAACCACCAATCAATTTTCGCCGCAGTGTAGTTTTTGGTATTATCGCCCTGTTATGGCATCACCGACAACTGAACCAACCACACAACTCGAGAAAAAAGATCGCTGCGGCGATCTTGATCATCGCCCAAGAGTACTTCTGGGCAAAATGGGACTTGATGGGCACGACCGAGGCGTCAAACTCATCGCTAGGGCGCTGAGAGATAGCGGCATACATGTGATTTATTCTGGGCTTTGGCAAACCCCAAGGTCACTCGCAATTTCTGCGCGCGACGAAGATGTTGACATGATGGCGTGTTCTATGATGAGCAACTCTCACCTTGTACTTGTTCCAAGAATGATGGACGAGATGAAAAAAGTTGGTCGCGCTGATTTAACAGTCGATGTTGGTGGAATTATTCCACAGGAAGACATACAACCACTTCTTGATAGCGGTGTTCGAGGCGTGTATCACACCGGCACAAGTATGCTTGATATTGTCGAAGCAGTTCGATCCGCAACAAAACCACAAGAACCAATTACATCCGAAAACCATATTGCCACGCTTGCAAGAAATATCAGCCTTGTTGAATCTGGCAAGAGCGTGGAAGCACCAAAAAAACGACCGGTAAAAATTGTTGGGTTCACCGGTTCGCCCGGCGCCGGAAAATCAACGCTTTCCGCCGCAATGGCCGCGGAAATTGTTCGAAGGGGAGAAAAAGTAGCAATTGTTGCATACGACCCAATGAGTCCAATCAGCGCCGGCGCACTTCTTGGGGATCGCCTTCGGGTCGATTTTAATGCGGTTGATGAAAACGTTTTTTATAGAAGCCTTGCAAGAGTGGGCGAAGACTATGACACACTTCCAGAAATTTTAGATCTTGTTGGTGGCGCTGGTTTTGAGAACGTGATTGTTGAAACAGTCGGTGCTGGTCAAAACGATGTCGCAATTCGCACGCTTGTTGATGAAACAGTTGTGGTAGTAGTTCCAGGTATGGGGGATTCAGTACAAATGGACAAGGCGGGCATCTTAGAGATAGCAGATATTTTTGTTGTGAACAAAGCAGATTACGACGGCGAAAGCGCGCTGGTTCGCGAGTTGTTAGATATCGCAAGTGGTCGCGAAATTTTCGAAACAATTGCAACGCAAGGCAAAGGCGTGATTGCGTTGTTAGAACACTTGTTTTGATTAGATTTTCATAGCAACGGTCAGTTTATTGTGTATTTTTTACAACGAACGAAACCTAAAATTAAATCAAAATTTAACTAACCCAAGTTCATTAATCTCGGTACACAGGGCGGTCGGCGAGTTCAAAGCTCCACAGGTTTTGTATATCTTCTGGATTCAGTTCTGCGACACCCATACAACTTTTAATAACACTCGAGGGATTGTCCATTGCGATATCTCCATGCATTTTGAATTTTGCAACAAGAATATCATCAAGATTAGCCACAGTGTTTCTTGCATGCCCAGCAGGGTACATAACAAAACCACTATCTAACACAGTTCCATCAGTAAGAGTAATTTTCATAGATGTTGGAATACCGTCTGGATATTTTTCATCATATTCTTTTCCACCATGTTCAAATGAAATTGTTTCCATAATGGCGCGTGCGGTTGGATGAGAAATTGCATCCGCATCAAAATCATACGGTGTGAGCATGAGCCGTTTCCAAACCTCATCATTTGACCGATTGAAAAACTCTGCCCCCTCTTGTTTTGCAACCTCTTGCGCTTTTCGCAACATTGCGGAAACAATGTACACCATAGAATGATCAGCAGACTGTCGAGTTTTTGGATCACGCTTGGCAGGATCACCAATGATTCCAAACGCAGGTTCATACGCGGTGATATGAATAGATGTAATTTTTTCAGGTTCAACAGCAATGCTTGGGTTTTGTTGAATAAGATCGAGTAAACCTTGCAGTGCACCAGCAGATTGGTGTTCGTATAACCCTATTTTGAAATGCATTCCCATCACAGCAAAATCATCACCACTATGAGATAAAACCAAATCAAAAGGTGAGTCGCCATTTGTGGGCTCAAACTGCCTAAACACTGACTCTGGATTTCTGAAAATATCACGGGGACCCCTAAACCCCTTCATTGATCGTTGCATTGAAAGAATTGCAACCTCTGTACTAATTGCCGCCGACGAACCTTTAGAATCAGAAAGTTGCTTTCCCGCCCGAATTGCCCGCCAAGGAATGTAATGTGCAACGGTCATTCCAATAGCAGACTCAATCTGTTCTGCAGTTGCGCCGCACATCGCACCGTACACAGCTGCTGATGCAATTGCACCATGTACAACATGATCTATTTTGTACGTTTTTAAACTAAACACTTCAGCAAGTCTCCCCCGAATCTCGTCAAGCAAGATCATTCCGCGAAGCGCATCCCCACCGTCAAGCTTCATTATTTGTGCGGCTGCGATTGGAACAGCATAAAAATCATTGTGTCCAAACTCACCCGCAGTGTGGCCAAGATCAGGATTAAAACCAAAATTTGTTCCGTTTGAATCCCACTCCCGCACTGCGGCGGCGTTTGCCAAAATAGCTTTTTCTGGTCGCACGCACACACTTGATCCAAAGACAGTCGCGCCTTCTTTCATCGTGTATTCAAGCGCTTCGTTTTGTAACACAATAGGCGCGTTCGTTTTTACCGAGAGTGCGGAAAGGCCGCAAAGCACAGCGTCTGTAAAAAACAACGCCGTTCGATCGAGAACCGTGTTGGATGGTTCTCCAATTGACCTGTTCATAAAATCAACGGCGAACTCCCCAATTCCGAGCGCTTGATTAGAATTTTTTGGGAGGGTTACAAACGTTTCAGTAACTGTTGTCATGTTGTGTGTTTCAAAAATTGATCTACTTGATCGGTTGATCCAAGGACCACACTTGTTCGTTCGTGTAATCCTGTTGGATGAATGTCGAGAATACGATCGCCCAGCGCGGTCGCCTTTCCCCCCGCCTGTTCAATAATCATAGCCATTGGGTTTGCTTCGTACATCAGGCGAAGTTTCCCCTCGGGTTTATCACTTGTTGGCGGGTATATAAATACTCCGCCTTTCAATAATGTTCGGTGTACATCCGCGACCATAGAACCAATGTACCTACTCGAGTAATTGTTTTGATGAGCCCACTCCAAATATGACTGAACCCCATCACTAAACCTTGCTGTGTACGCTTCATTAATCGAATACGTCTTGTTTCCGTTTGGAATTTGAAGTTTTGCTTCGACAAGCACAAAAGATCCAATTGCTTGATCAAGCACAAACATATTGACACCATTGCCTGTTGTTAAAACAAGAATGGTTGATGATCCGTACAAGACATACCCAGCAGCGACCTGCTTGTTGCCCTTTTGCAGAATGGCATCCTCTCTTGTTCCACCATCTGGAAGACGAAGTACACTAAAAATAGTTCCAACCCCAACCGAGACATCGATATTTGACGACCCATCAAGTGGATCAAAAAGAACAGCGTATTTTCCACCCTCTGTTCTTTTGCGAAGAAAAAATGGCGTTTCATTTTCTTCACTCGCAAGAATCCCGACATTGTCACGATCTCCAAGACACCGCAAAATGAGTTCGTTGGAAATAACATCAAGTTTGTGTTGCATTTCACCCTGCACATTTTCAGAACCAACCTCCCCCACTACATCTTCAATTCTTGCACAGCGAACCTTGTTTCCAATGGCCTTGGTCGCAAGCGAAATGGCCGAGAGTATCCACGAAAACTCACCAGTGGCATCTTCGTACTTTTGTTCTTCTGCCAAAATATGGCTTTGCAGGCTTGTTAGATTGTCGCTTGTCCAATTGTGTTCCATAGTGTTTCACATGACCTTGATGTGTTTAGATAGAATATGTGCCCTCGCAGTGGGTTACAGATAACATATTCTATCCACCTCAGAAAATAAGGCACAGACACATGACAACTACAGATATATCAAAACAACCCGTTATTCTTGCAGCCCGCCGCACCGTCGTTGGGCGTTTTTTAGGCGGACTTTCACGGGTTCCATCCCCAGAGATTGGTTCATGGGCTATTGGGGCGGCTGTAGAAGATTCCGGCGTTGATCCGGCATCAATTGACGAATGCATCATGGGGTGCGTACTTCAAGCGGGTGTTGGGCAAAATCCATCCCGCCAAGCAGGTTTAATGGCAGGTTTGCCAAGTTCCCTTTCGGCGGTAACCGTGAACAAGGTTTGCGGCAGCGGGTTGCAGTCTGTGATGCAAGGGGCACAATCAATCAAGGCGGGAGACACAAACATTGTTGTTGCGGGCGGTATGGAAAACATGTCAAACGCACCGCACCTCGCACACATAAGAAACGGGATTAAATTTGGCGAAGGAAAACTTATTGACCACATGCAACACGACGGTCTTACTTGTCCATTCGAAAACTGGGGCATGGGATCTGCTGCTGAGTGGACCGCAAATGAGTTTGATATTTCACGCGAAGCACAAGACGCATATTCCGCGCAATCTCACCAACGCGCAGCGCACGCAATAAGCGAAGGTTGGTTTAATGATGAACAAATTACTTTCGAAGCCAAACAAGTAAAACAACGCGCTGATGTCACCCAAGACGAAGGTGTTCGTGCAGATTCAACCGCTGAATCACTAGGAAAACTTCGCCCTGCATTCGCAAAAGAAGGAAGTGTAACCGCCGGCAACGCATCACAAATTTCTGATGGCGGCGCAGCTCTCATTGTTGCTTCCCCAAACACAGAGGGTGAAGTTCTTGCACGTATTGTTGATTACAACACGCAAGGTGTCGACCCAAAAGAAATATTCACTGCCCCCGGAAAAGGCATTGCCACACTGCTTGAGCGAAACAGCCTATCTGTTTCAGATATTGATTTGTTTGAAATTAACGAAGCGTTCGCTGTGCAAGTGTTGCAAAACCTCGCACACTTGGGCTTAGATCAAACGAATGTAAATGTATGTGGCGGAGGGATTGCACTTGGTCATCCAATTGGTGGTTCTGGCGCGCGCGTCCTTGTGACGCTCGTTCACCAAATGCGTCGCCTTGATGCAAAACGCGGCGTTGTGAGTTTGTGCCTCGGTGGCGGCAATGCAGTTTCCATGTTGCTCGAGCGAGATTAACTCACCCCCGAACCCCCGAATCCTCAAAGCAAGTTCACCCTCGAAATAAGTTCACCCCCGAAATAAACTCACCCTCGGTTAGTTTTTTACCTCGAAGAACCAGTGGGTCTGGTTGCTTTCGCTGTATTTGACGCTGGCCGTCTAACTTTTACTGATGCTCGCGAAGTAATGCGCGGTCTATCTGTTTGCGATCGTTTTGGTGATATTGGTCGTTTCATTTATCACGCCTCCTTATTACAGGCCTATGTCTTCGGCCCACAAATCAGGTTTTTCATGCTTCAGCCGCTGCATCAACGCAACACAACGCGCATCATGAATCACCTGTATCTCAACACCATTCGAACATAAAAGTTCTTCTGCGCCAAGAAAATTCTCATTTTCTCCAATAATCACGCGTGGAATGCCAAAAAGAAGGGTTGTGCCAGAGCACATAATGCACGGACTGAGTGTTGAAACAAGCGTAAGTGATTTCCAATCCCTTCTTCTTCCAGCATTTCTAATACATACAACTTCAGCATGGGCGGTCGGATCCCCGCTTTGAACTCGCATATTGTGGCCACGAGAAACAATGGATCCGCTTTCATCAACAAGTGACGAGCCAATTGGTATTCCACCCTCTTCCCACGATTTTTCAGCCTGTTCAATAGCAGCATCAAGCCACGCTTGTTCGAAGTTCATTCTGTCTCGACGATGGCGGTTTGTTCGGTAGCAACATAATTTGGTGCAGGTGCCTGTGCAACTGGAATCAACCAGATTCGTTCTCGGTTTACTTTCCAAGGATTCGACAATGATTTTGATAAGTACAAAGTTGCAGTTTCGTATCCACCACCAGCGCGAGGAAAGGTAATATCTGCTTCTGCTTTTAGTCCCCGAACACGCAATTCAGTGATGTGATATGCCTGATCACCTTCGATTTGTAACGGAGCAGAGTCCGCAACCCGCGCCGTTACGATGTCGTATGTTTCACCCACCATTCCTTCAGGAAGGTTGTACACAGCTGTTTCCATACCACCATAACGATTGTGTGCGTATTCGATAGTGGTGACTAAAATTGTTGGAACAGGCTCATAAGAAGAGTTAGAAAAACTAACTGCAGAATCAACTTCAATTGGTGGATATGTTGCAATTGGTGAGCAGCAGCAAAGAATTGATATGACGATAAGTGTGAGTAGGTATTTCATGCGTAAAGTGTAACAAAGAGTGTCCACTAGCACCATCGAACCGGCAAATCATGGTGTATTCCAACAAGATCGACGATCTTTCCAGCCATAAAATCAACCAAATCATCTATGGTTTTAGGTTGCATATAAAAACCGGGCGATAATGGTGCAATTGTTGCGCCAGCCCTCGAGAGTGTTGCGAGATTTTCTACATCAATCCCACTAACAGGAGTTTCCCTGTGCGCCAAAATTAATTTTCTACCCTCTTTTAAAGTGACCGCTGCTGCTCGCTGGACCAACGTGTTTGTTATACCGCTTGCGACCGCGCCAACACTGTTACTTGAACAAGGAACAATTATCATTCCATCGTGTAAAAAACTTCCAGATGCGACCGAAGACCCCAAATTTTTATCGTTGTGTATGACAAGAAGTTGCTCATCTACTTTAAAATGCTCAGCGCACAATGTTGTGATGTTTGATTCTTCAAACAATAACCGCCGTCCCATTGTAGAAACAACGAGGTGTACCTCTACCCCGTATTCAATAAGCAACTGTATAACTCGTACGGAATAAGGTGCGCCCGATGCGCCTGTAATTCCAACTACTATTTTTTTGGTTGTCATTGTTTTTCACCAGAATCCAATGTGCCAGTTACCATGCTAGGTGGCGGATCTCGCAGAAGAACAATATCTCCTTCAACAAGCCCATCATTTATAACCGTAAACGATTCACTAAACTCCCCAATCGTAACTTCTCGTTGTACAAAGCCACCATCTTTTTGTAACCACACCCAAATAACCCCCCTTTTTCTGTGTATGGCATGTATAGGTACAAAGAGTTGATCTTCAGCCATACCCACCAATATTTCAGCCGAACATCGCATTGAAGGTTTGAGACCAACGGTGTTTTCTTCTGTCAATTGGATTTTTATTGTGTAATCGCGCCGGTTCGGATCTCTCCACCCACCGCCAGATGCAAGGACGCCAACTGAAATCACCTCACCATTAAAGACCCCGTCTGGAAAAGCGTCACAAATCACAGACGCTTGTTGACCAATTTCAATGAGTCCACTGAGCGCCTCGTTCACTTTTACTTCTGCCACCATGAGTTCAGTGTTTGGAATAATCATGACTAACTCGTTGCGATAGAGTTTTTTCCCAACACCGATTGGCTCACCCTCTCGACCCCGCTCTTCTCCCAAACTTGATGCGTACACCACCATTCCGTTTGCTGGGGAAGTAACGACACACATATCGAGCTGGTCTTCAAGTTTTTGAAGACCCTCTTGTTTGTTTGCGAGCCTTTTTTCTGCAGCCAATACATTTGATTCAGCACTTCTGGTTTCAGAAGCGAGCCGCTCAACAGCCCGTTCCAATTCATCTTTCGCTTGTTGTAGATCAGACTCTTTTTTCTGCTTGTCTTGTTTAAACGTGTAATTGTTGTAAACATCAACATCAAGAAGCGCTTTTTTTAGTTGTGCGTCTGCTTTTAAAAGCGCAATCTCATCTCGATCAAGTTCGTCTTTGCTCAAAAACTCTTTTTCATAGAGTTTTACAGATGATTCGAACTTTCCAGAAAGTCGCGTGAAATCTTTCTGCGCAGTTTGCACAGCCAAATCAAGCGATTGTCTTCTTGCTACCACCTCACCCTTTTCCCAAGATTGCAGGGCAAGCTCGGCAAGATCAACAGCAAGCTGTTTTACTGCTAACTCAGAGTCTCGTTTTTTCTTTAAAATAACAAGATTTGCCGTAGATCCATCTAAATTATTAATACTGGTTGTCACACTATCTTGCGAACTTCTAATTGCATTTTGTATCGATTCGTCGTTGAGTCGAAGCAAAACATCGCCAGCCACAACCTTAGATCCTTCGTCAACCAATTCGATAATGACGGCATTTGCTTCCAGTGCGTTGTGGATGTTTACTTGTTCGAGTGCCGCAAGTTCCCCAGAAGTTGGAACAGTAATCTCAAAGCTACCAACCCCAACCTCATACAAAGCTCCAGCCCCAAGCGAGCCATTGTCCGAAGACTTATTTGTTGGAATAGCCCAAACAATGAGAATACATACAGCGATTAATGTTACAAGAATTGCTGAAATAGAAACGCCGCGTTTCATTGGCACAGGTTGTAATTGACTTTTGAATATACTCATAAACTTTGATTTATTGTACCAATTGGATACATGTTTCCGTTTTGTTGAATCCGAAGTTGTCCTGCTTGTAGTAAAAAATCGACAATAGAAAGCTCTAAATCTCGCCGAGCGCTATCTCTCGCGTCTTGCGCACTCTGTAATTCAGAAATAGCCCTTGTTTGATCCAGAACCGAAACGCGGTCAGGATCCGCGGTAATGGAATGAAGACCAAGTTGTGCAATTTCAACATTTCTTTCTTGCAAGTCAAGCGTGAACTGAAACACTTCGATATTTCGAAGTGAAGAACGAACTTCAATTGCCACAGATTCTTTTGAAGTTCTAAGCGAACGTTTCGCACGTTCTAACAAAATTTGGTTTTGACGCACGGAAATCCTGTCCCTTTCTCTATCAAGTGGCACGCCAAATGTTATACCAACCAAATAGTCAACGTCTCTGCTATCAAAATCTGCGATGGTATTGTTTTCAGATGGTAACGAAGCGCTTGCCGTAAAATCTAAATCGGACAATATTCCGTTTTTCGCATTTTGAACACGGCGGTAGGCGTCACCAACCTTGTTTTCTTCTGTTTGCAAGTCAAGTCGATATTGCAACGCTTGTGTCACCGCTGTTTTCATTTCAACCTCAAGAGGGCGAAGACCGAGTGTGGCGGGTTCAATACGAACAATTTCCTCAATTGGCCAACCAATTTTTACTTTAAACCGGTCAACCGACAAGCGGTATCGTTCCCACGATTGACTTAGTCTTGCAACCGAAGCAAGCGCTTGGTTTTCTGCGTCAGCAGAATCATACAATCGAGTTCTTCCAGATTCATACAGCGCTTTTTGTCGACTAGCGAGTTGTCTCAATGATTCGACACCCCGCTGCGCATTTGCGAGCGACTGTCTTTGTACTACAAGATTTAAATAGTCACCTGCGATAGACCTAAAAAAAGTTCTTCGAAAACGTTCGAATGTACGCGCACCATAAACAAGATTTCGTTTTGATTGAATAAGTGTTTCTCTCGCAACAATTCCCGCTCCACGAAGCAAGGGTATTTCTAATGATAAACCAGCCGTTGTTCCTTTGGAACTACTCGACGTGGCTGAATGCAGCGTGTTTGCAAAATTTGTAAGGGCTGTGGCAGATACCGAACCCCCATACGGGAGCCGGTGTGTAACTTCAAAGTCATGGACAACACTTAAAGAAGTATCATAAAAACCACCCGTAGAATCTGCATCTGTTGTGGCGCTTACGCTTTCAAAAAATCGCGGTCCCCATAAATGCAACTCGCTAAGTAAAGAGAGCGTAGTACTGAGATAATCATATTCAGCAAACAGGTATTCCTGCGCATGCCCAGTTGCCCACACGAGAGACTCTTCAAGTGAGAGAAGTGTTCCGTTTTCTTCAAGTTCTACGGCGGCAGCATCAAGTTTCTTGCCAATTGTTTTACTATCAGCACCCGCAGAAGGCACCAGCGCGAGTTCGTCAATAGTAGGGTTATCTGTTGATGGAAACGGGTTGTCTGGTGAAGAAGATGGTGTTGCAGACCAGTCAACTGACTCTGGGAGCACTACATTTTCACCAAGAGAACTGTTTGCTTCGGCCATTAAAGCCTCAACCCGATGGTCAATAGCCTGAAACCCAGAGTCGCAGGCTTGAAGAAAAAATAGACACAAAGCAAATAATCGCCACATGTGGGTGATGATACTTGATGTCAACGACCTACTCACCTTGTAGAATTGATTTATTCTCATGCCAACACAATCACCAAACCATCCAAACGTGTGGGTTTTTGAACACCCAGTCATTCAGGACAAATTGACCCGAATAAGAGATTCTAAAACAGACCATGCTACATTTAGAGCACTACTCAATGAAATTGCGGGGCTCATGTTTTTTCAACTTTCCAGAAACTTTAAAACAATCGATGTTGATGTGCAAACACCAGTAGAAAAAACCACAGGTCAAAGGTTGGCAGACCCCATCACCCTTGTTCCAATCCTGCGAGCGGGAGTAGGAATGACTGATGGTATTCTTGGGATGATTCCAGAGGCAAGGGTTGGGCACATTGGGTTGTACCGAGACGAAGATACAAAAGAACCGGTCCCATACTATTGCAAACTTCCAACCGACATTGCCAGCGGGCCCGTGTTACTCATTGACCCAATGCTCGCAACGGGCGGATCAGCTTCTTACGCCGCAACAGTTCTGCGAGATCATAAGTGCGAAGATATCCAAATGGTTTGCCTCGTTGCTTCACCCGAGGGTGTTTCAAGAATGGAGAAGGATCACCCAACCTTAAAAATATCAACCGCATCTGTAGACAGGTGTTTAAACAAGAGCGGTTACATTGTTCCCGGCTTGGGTGATGCGGGCGACCGTATTTTTGGAACAGTATAAAAATGACAAAGAAAAAGAGCAGCTCGTTTGATAGGCATGGTGGATACTCAACCCCAGTTGGGGCAATGGCGTCACAACGACATAACCTTGAACTTGAAAACATAAAAATGCTGGGCGATGAATCTCCAAAATTCACACCCTCATCCACCGAAACAATTGAACCAACTTTTTCTGAAACAAATCCTGACACATCTTTATATATTGGAGATTGCAGAGAGGTACTGCCAAGATTAACCGAACAAAATGAAGTTGATCTTATTTTTGCTGACCCACCGTTTAACTGGGATGTCCCGTACGACGGATGGAAAGATGGCATGTCAAGGGACGAGTACGAACGTTTCACGTTTGATTGGCTCGACGGTTGTATTAACTTGCTTTCTCCTACAGGGGCTTTGTGGGTGAATATTCCAGACGACACGGCCGCAGAAGTGGTGATGCACTTGAAACGCCGCGGATTAACCATGGTGAACTGGTGCGTTTGGCACTTCAGGTTTGGACAATGTAGGACGGGCTCTTTTATCATGAGCAAGGTACACGCGCTGTATTTTGTAAAGGATGAAAATAATCGGACATGGAACAGCGACGCGATTCTTGAGCAAAGCGATCGCGCAAGTATTTATAAAGATCAACGGACACACAACAAAGAAAACAACAAGGGAATGCGAGTGCCAATGGATGTTTGGTATGGGAAGTTTTGGGGGCGTATTCAGGGGAATAATAAAGAGCGAAGACATGGGCATCACAACCAAATTCCAGAGGTGTATTTAGAACGAGTCATCCTTGCATGTTCAAACGAAGGTGACCTCGTACTTGACCCATTTGCTGGAAGCGGCACAACAAGCACGGTTGCGAGATCTCACAACCGAAGATCTATTTCTATTGAATATTCTGAACACAACGCAGAGAGTGCGTGGAATAGGATTATAGATATCGGAATGGTGAGAAAAAACTGTTCCATAGGTCAAAGTTCTGCTATTTTTCAAGGCAGAAAATCAACATGACAAAGATACAAACAGTCAATATGTCTGACCCTATTGCGGCGAGTGAAATTTTATTACAAGCAGCAGTAGTTATGGAAAACGCAAAAGGTCGTATTGGGGCCACGCAACACATACCAAGTACTGGCAAAATTTTAATCACAGGTGATTTGCACGATAACCCATTTAATTACAGCAAAATTATCAAGCTTGCAGAATTAGATCAAAACGAAGACAACCACCTTGTGCTTCAAGAATTGATTCACAGCGACAAACTTATTAATGGTGTTGATATGAGTTATCGAATGCTTATTCGGATTGCCGCGCTTATAGTTGCATACCCAACACAAGTTCATCCGATTCTTGCAAACCACGAGTTATCACAATTGACACGCCGTGGAATTACAAAGGGTAAAGGTAACATTGTTGAACTGTTTATTGATGGAGTTGAGTGGGTGTTTGGAAATGAATCGGACTGTGTCTTTGAAGCAGTCGACGCGTTTTTCTTGGCAATGCCACTTGCCGTAAAATCAGCAAGTGGTTTGATGTGTTGCCACAGTTTGCCAAACGCGCCTCTCATGCACGTGTTTGATATAGACGTTTTGAACAGACCACTAACAGGCGCAGATCGTAACAATTTCGATGGTTCTGCTACTTTGATGGTGTGGGGAAGAGTACACACAGAAACACAGGTTTGTGCATTAGCAAAAGCGTGGGATGTAAAATTGTTTTGTTTGGGACACGCCTTTGTACCAGATGGAATAGAAATGTTAATGCCAAATGTGCTTCTCTTAAACAGCGATCACGAACAAGGCGCAGTTTTACCAATTGATTTAAGTGACATTCCTACTGCCGAAACAGCGATGTGGTCTGCAATCAAACTCGCATCGCTACCACACGTACCCGACCATGCCTGACAATAAACCCCTCGCTATCTCTATCGAGCTCTCGCAACAGAGCGGATCGGTCGCGGCAATAAGGGGTGGTGGAGATATCGTTGAGACATCTGCGATACAAGGTGACCGCGACAGAGACACAGTCATGCCCGCAATTGAACGAGCCGTGTTGAAGGTGGGCGGAACACCAGACGAGGTGAATACAATATTTGTTTCCATTGGTCCCGGCAGTTTCACAGGTCTACGAGTAGCAACCGCGACAGCAAAAATGATTTCGTTTGTAACAGGAGCAATTGTTGTTTCTGTGGAAACTGCACTCGGAGTTGTGTTTGCCGATAGTGACCATGTTTCAAGATCCATAGTTGTTTCTGCAATCAAAAAAAATACATGTTGGTTGTCGATTGTGACAAATGATCCAACGTGGTGTTGCGAGGGGCGGCTTGTGAATATTTCTGACGTACCTACATATATGGAACAAAACACTGTTTTGTATAGCGATTCTTTTTTGCCAGACGAAATTACGAAGGCGTGCGAAGAGTTTCAAGTATCGAGACGGGAAATGCAATCATCAGCGAGATCTATTTTGGAAGCCGGGAAAGTGTGTGGTATTGAAAATAATATTGATCCAATAGAACTATTGCCCCTCTATCCCCGCGAACCAGAGGCGGTTCGCAAGTGGAAAGAAGTGCGATCGCGACGTAGGTGATAACAATTGGATTAGGGTTCTAGGGCTGTTTTTTGGGAAACAAACAACATATTTGATGATATTAGTTGTCTATTTTTACAATTTTGAGCAAATTTGAGAAGTTGGGTGAAGTGGGGTATTCGCGTTGTCGAAGAAACAGTCACGCGGGGAAGAACGTGACCAATTGAAAGGCAATACATGACAGACACACAAGACACAGCAGATCTCAAAGACAAACAAGTTTTTACAACTGGCGAGGCCGCAAAAATTTGCAAGGTTTCGCAACAAACAATCATTCGCTGTTTTGACAGCGGAAGGCTTCATGGATTTAAGGTTCCCGGATCACGGTTTCGAAGAATTCCTCGTTCAGAGTTGATTCGTTTTATGCAACACAATGACATGGACATGTCCCAACTTGAATCCGGACCACTCCGCGTTCTTGTTGTTGGCGTTTCGCCAGCACAGAGTGATCCAGTCATTAAAGAATATGCTCAGGAACGAAAAGTGGAAATTTGCCACGCCGATGATGCGTGGACAGCTGGGTACATCACACACGCATTCAAACCAAACCTTGTGCTACTCAATCCAACATCTTCTGGTGTTGAAGAATCAGCAGTACAGAACACAATTAACAGCAACCCAGAACTGGTAAACACAAACGTGGTTACTGTCGTGCCAACGCAACAGGCTTCAGGCACTTCTTTTGGTACTAGCAACCATGCGGATGCAATTAAGCAAGCCGTACAACAACTTATGAGCGCGTGATGGAAGGCGTACATACAATGAAAAATTTTGAACAATCACAAAAAATCCTACTCATTGGCGAGGCGAACGAACAAACAACAGCTATTCGTGCTTCAATTGAAGTTTCTGGATACAGCGTCGTGCACGCAGGAACAATGAAAGCCGCCGAGATAGCACTTGAACAAGGAGTGTATGGACTCATTGTTGTAGATTGTGACACCAGTAATTTTGTTGTCGAATCAATTTCAGAGTTTACATCTCTTCTTTCACCAAAAACCCCAACAGTTGGGTTTACTACCTCTCGTTCACAAACACTAGTAATGAACATGATGCGAAATGGTGCGTCGGACGTCTTTTGTTTGCCACGCGATCTTGGTGTTATAAAAGAGCGCATTGAGTTAGTGATGTCAAAAAACACCACATCACAACTTGCAGAAAAAAAGAACAAAGAGTTTAAACGCCTGTACGAAGAGGTTCATCAAGCACACGGCGCAGCTGTTGAAGAAATAGAATCACTTAGCCACACACTTGCGAACGGGCAATGTGACCAAGAGCAGAAAATGCGTCTTGTTGCAATGGCTGCAGAGTTCAGAACACTTGTAAACCAAGAGTTAGAAGTAGAATCAATGCTTCGAACATCACTCGAGTACTTGTTGCACCGGCTCGGTCCAACAAACGCAGCCGTGTACATCCGCGAAGGAGATGTGGGCTGGGGAATTGGTGCATATATTAACTACGACCGACAAGGTGAAAACTACTCTGAATTTTTACAAACACTTGGAGAACAAGCGTGTTCTACCATTGCACAAGAAAAGACACTCCGTGTTTTTACAGATGGATCTTCATTTACCAATTGGATTGATACAGATGAATTAGACTTTGATGGAAACGAAGTTATTTCTGTTGGTTGTTTTGATGGCGATAAATGCATGGCAATTATTGTGTTTTTCCGAAGCGATTCAAAGCGGTTTGACAACGAGTCATTGAAAATAGTAGAAACCATTTCCCCACTCTTTGGTGCGCAACTTGGTTCGATACTAAAAATTCACAGACGCGCTGAAACAACATGGCCATCAGAATCACTCGATAGCGAAGATGATGACTGGTCATTTGGAAACGCCGCCTGAGTAAACGGGCTTAGTTTTTAGATATCACCCGAATGTTGTTCTTGCCAACAACACCGCCGAGTTGTTCTAACAATTTTGGTTCCACAACAACCCTTCGTTGACTTCTGATTGTTGCCACGTGTTTACCAGTGTGTACATGTACAACCACTTCAACAGGCGTAGCCCCCGCGGCAACTCGAGAAGCACCCGCCTGCTTGAGTAACCCCGATGCCATTTCCATCCTAGATTTTGTGTCCCCACGCTCAGGGCCATTCGTGAAGGTTAACTCTAACCTTCTTGCTAAATGTAAAGAAGCGTCTTTGATTGGAATTACTCTATTGATAAGCAGCTGCAAATCACCGCGAGATCGATCTACTTTTCCCATTACAATCACAGCCTCGTCTTGTTGCAATAATTCAGCGTACCGCTGGTATGCGTCAGAGAAAATAACACCATCAACATTTCCACCGCGATCTTGTAGCGTAATAATCGCCATTTTTTTCCCAGCACTTCTGCCGTTCCGCACAACAGTGAGTCGCACAGAAGACAGTATTCCACCAACTGTTGCTTCACTCCCCTCCGATTTTTCTTTGAGTGAGTTTGTTGTATTGCTACACCACAACCCCAAAGATTCCTCGTACTGTTCGAGTGGATGACCAGAAACATGAATACCCAATACATCTTTTTCGTATCCCAAGGATTCGTTTTGGGTCCAAGGTGTAGTCTTCGGCAATTTCCACTCTGGCTCGGTTGCGGTGTTACTCCCCGTGCTATCACCACCAAACAAACCACCCTGCCCACTTTCGCGATCACGTGCCGCAGACGCGCCAGCAGAAATTGCTTGATCGAGTCCTGAAATAATTGCAGCGCGGCTTTCAACACCATGAACAGAATCAAACGCCCCGCCCCTTACAAGTGCTTCGATCGTTCCCCTGTTGACGAGCTTCCCACTCACGCGCGAACAAAAATCATAGACGGAAGTAAACGGACCACTTTCAGTACGCTCTTTTACAATTGCGGAAACCGCTGCGCTTCCAGACCCCTTTACTGCACTTAGGCCAAATCGAATGTGACCATTGCAATTAGTTTTTTCTTCACCATCTTCAAAAACAACAGAAAACAACGCATCAGACTGATTGATATCTGGTGGCCCAACGGTAAAACCTACATGCGGCGCATCAGTTGTGTGATTTGAAAACCTAGTTTTTCCACAATCTCCAATGTATGGTGCCCAATCTTCAGTCTTCTTTGCTCCACTTTCAAACGTGAGGACAGCAGCCATAAATTGAACAGGGAAATATGTTTTTAGATAAGCAGTTTGAAATGCAATGATCGAATACCCAGTTGAGTGGCTTTTATTAAATCCATATCCAGCAAACTTTAGAATCAAATCGAACAAATCGTTTGCTTTGTTTTTATCCATTCCTTTTTCAACCGCGCCGTTAACAAATTTAGGGCGGTTTGCATTGATAACTTTTACCTTCTTTTTGCCAATAGCCTTAATTAACGTGTAAGCATCGCGTAGTGGAATGTCCCCGAGTCCATGCACGATTTGCATCACCTGTTCTTGATACACCATAATTCCATATGTTTCTTCGGTGAAGTGATCAATGATTTGGTGTACTTTTGGAACTTTTTCTAGACCGTTTTTTCGGCTACAAAACTCTGGGATAAGATCCATGGGTCCCGGCCTAAAGAGTGCATTTGCTGCAATAAGATCTTCTAACCGGGTTGGTTTCATTTCTCTGAGCAACCGGCGCATGCCACCAGACTCAAATTGGAAGATTCCCGCAGTGTCTCCCCTTGTAAAAAGATCAATTACTTTTGTATCAACTAAATCAATTCGTTCTAAATCAAGTGGGTGTGGCCCGCTGTCAACATTCCGATTAACCGCAGCCCATATATCTGTTTCGTCGAGCGTAGACAAAACAAGTTGTCTACATAACTCAATTGTAGAGAGTGTTCGAAGACCTAAAAAGTCCATCTTCAACAAACCAATTTGTTCACAAGTTGGACCGTCCCATTGGGTCACAGTTTCCGCAGTTCCAGTTGCTCTGCAAAGAGGAACAATGTTGTCTAACGGCTCGGTTGCAATGACAACACCCGCGGCATGCACACCAATGTGTCTTGCGTGGTGTTCAAGATCCCTCGCCGTATCAACAATTGTTTTTGTTTCATTTGATTCTTCGTACGCTCCGCGAAACTCATCATTTTGCTCTAACGCCGCATCGATGGTGATGTTAAGTTCTTCTGGGATTAGGTTCGCCAACCTTTGCCCATCACCCGGAGAGAGACCGTGCACCCTTGAAACATCCTTGATTGCTGCGCGAGCTTTGAGCCGACCAAACGTCACAATTTGTGCGACATACCCATATTTTTCGCGAACGTATTCTAGAACTTCACCTCGCCCGTTTTGGCAAATATCAATATCAATATCGGGATACTCAGATCGATCAGGATCTGTAAAGCGCTCAAAAAGTAAACCATATTTAACGGGGCAAGCGTTTGAAAGCCCGAGAACGAATCCAACCATTGTCCCAACACCAGAGCCCCGAGCGTTTGCTGGAATACCTCGTTGTCTTGCCCAATCTACAAAGTCCCACACAATGAGAAAGTAAGCACTGATGTTTTTATCACTAAGAATTTTTAACTCGCGCTCCAAGCGAGCACGAATTTCATCTGTCACACCATCGTTGCCATATCTCCAAATAAGCCCACCCTCACAAAGGCAGCGAAGAGCATTATCGCAGTCGACTTTGAGGTCTTTCTCCGAAACACTTTCATTAGCACTTGAATCGAATGGGTGAAGTTCAAATTTTCTGCAATGTTCTTTGAACCATTCGGTCACATCCCCGCCACTAAAAGGTTCTACGGTGTTTGGACCAGTGACTCGAACAACCGGAGCGTGACTTTGAGAATCATCGAGTTCGACGTTGCACCTTCTTGCAATATGCACAGTGTTTTCTACTGCTTCTGGAACATCTTCAAAGAGCGCACACATTTCTTCGGGAGATTTCACATACAACTCGCGAGGATACGTTATTCGATCTGGATCACTCTTTGTTTTTTGCATTGAAATACAACAAAGTGTGTCGTGGGAATCCCAGTCATTTTCAGTTAAATAATGCGCATCGTTATCACACACAAGCGGAAGATCAAGTTCTTTTGCAAGTTTGATTAAATGAGGATTGATTGCTAATTGTTCTTGCACACTGTGTCTTTGTAATTCAATGTAAAAACACGGCTCTCCGTTTTTGTTTGGAGCAAAAACTTTTTTATGCCACTTCGCTTCTTCAACAGCAGCTTGCCAGTGTTCGTCCTTACCACTTTCAACAAACTTGCAAAGATAATAAGCAATCGACGAACCGAGATGACCATTGATCGCAATGATTCCATTGCCATACTTTTCAAGTGTGGAATGATCCATTCGAGGTTTGTAATAAAATCCCTCTAAAAAAGCGTCAGAACTTAGCTTAACGAGATTGTTCCATCCCAATATATTTTCAGCTAACAACACAAGATGAAAACCACCATCACGAACACCAGTTGGTTTTCTTTCTTTTCGATCTGTCGGAGCAACGTACGCCTCGATTCCAAAAATTGGTTTTACGCCGTGTTTTTTTGCTTTGTTAAAAAATTCAAATGCGCCGTGGAGGTTGCCGTGGTCTGTGATTGCCACAGCGCCCATGCCAAACTCTTTGACTTTCTCAAGAAGCGGATCAATTTTGTTTCCCCCATCTAAAAGCGAGTATTCGCTATGTAAATGGAGGTGGATAAATGACCCAAGTTGCGCTGTTGTGCTTTTTTCTCGTGCATCCATGCTTGTGCCATCATAGCAACATGCTGGG
>JACKQG010001442.1_pt1 | contig 32967 bp, 32 predicted proteins | sample 8237621 | NCBI WGS metagenome assembly JACKQG01 (sample SAMN15677084, study PRJNA649215) | marine metagenome | biome: marine; feature: Black Sea; material: saline water; isolation source: suspended particulate matter (SPM) from the Black Sea western gyre | collected 2013-06-09/2013-06-10 | depth...
TTAAATCTTTGGAGTAGCCAAGTCTCTTGGCTATATTCGGCGAGAGATCCATTCTCCGTAGGTTTACTCCGAAGGATGAACTCGCCGACTCCAGATTTACCAATTAATAGGAATTTTATAAGGAATAGAATCTTTAAATCCTGCTTCTTTAAATGCTTTGATTCGTAATCTACAACTATCGCAAACACCACAGGCAATATCAGAATTTTGATAACAAGACCAGGTTAGATGAAGAGGTGCTTTAAGTTCAAAACCGAGCTTTACAACTTCTGCTTTGGACTTATGTAAAATTGGAGTTTCAATAGTAATGTCTGTTTCCGGCTTGGTGCCAAATTTAATCATTTTGTTATACGCATTGAAAAAACTTTCTCTACAATCAGGATAACCAGAACTATCCTCTTCCATTGCTCCAATAAATATTTTCTTTGCGTTTATAACTTCTGCCCAGGAGACAGCAATTGCAAGCAAATTAGCATTACGAAATGGCACATAAGTATTTGGAATTTCATTTGAAGAAATATTTGGAACATTCAAACTTATGTCAGTCAAACTTGAACCACCAATTTTCTTTAAGTATTCTATATCAACGGATAATCTCTCTTTTGCTTTATAATAATCAGATATGTCATAAAAAGCATTCTCTTCACGCTTTGCAGTTCTTTGTTTATAATTGATATGCAATAAACACAATTGGTAATTCCTATTTGCAATGGCAGTTGTCACACAACTATCAATTCCACCACTAAGAAGTATAATTGCCTTTTCTTTTTTCATATTTCCAAATGTGTAAATTCTTTTCTCATTGACAAGATTTTTATGAATATTTCTTTTTGTTTTATGCTTTTTATTGCTGTTAATGGAAAAATTACATCTGTGTTAATCAGTTTCACCCCGTTAAATAACTTAAAATAATCCTGTATGGATTACTAAAATGACTCTATTTAACGGGGTTATTCAGTGTTTTTCTGTGTGCTATTTAAAAATGAATTCAATATTTTCAAATAAAACCTGGCTTGCTCCTCTTGCGGGATATACAGATACTGTTTATAGGAAAATCTGCAAATCTATGGGAGCAGATGTTGTAATGAGCGAAATGATAAGTGCTGATGCTTTGATATATAAAAACCCTAAAACAAAAATATTAGCAGAATTTGATGAAGAAGAACGACCAATTGGATTGCAGATTTTTGGAAATGATGCTCATAAAATATCTGAAGGTATAAAAATATTGAAAGAATATCAACCTGACTTTATTGACATAAATATGGGATGTCCGATAAAGAAGATTGTCAAAAATGGCTCTGGGGGTGCTCTTCTTAAAAATCCTGAAAAAATAAAGGAAATAGTTTCATCTGCTGTGAAAGTAATTGATAATGAATTTCCTCTTACAATAAAAATCCGTTCTGGCTGGAATTCTGATGAAAGTTTGCTTGAAATAGTGAAGATAATTGAATCTGAGGGAGCCTCTGGGATTTGTCTTCATCCCAGAACAAAAACGCAGATGTTTTCTGGAAAAAGCAACTGGGATTTAATCAGGAAAGTTAAAGAAAAAACCAGAATTCCAATCATCGGAAATGGTGATATCAAAACCCCAGAGGACGCCAAAAAGATGGTCGTGCAAACAGGTTGTGATTCCATTATGATTGGACGTGGTGTAATTGGAAATCCCTGGCTATTTCGGCAGATAAAAAATTATTTACAAAATAAAACCTATAATTCAATTTTGCCATCAAAAAAGATTGAGATGATTTTCTTGCATTTTGAAAAATTGAAGAAAAAAATTGGAAGCAAAATAGCATTGAAATCGATGAGAAAATTTATTCCTTATTATACAAAAGGGATGAAAAATGCATCAAAATTGCGACAAAAATGCAATCAGACAAGTGATGAGATGCGATTTATTCAATATTTGTTGGATTTCAAAGTAGGTCTTAAAAATGGATAAAAATATCAAAGCACTACTCTGGGAAGCAGAACATCATATAAAATCCAACTGGATTCTATCTGTGGAAATATTAGAGGATATAATTAAAAAAGCGCCTTATACCCTTTCTGCTTATGAGATACTTTATAGTATTTTCGTGCGTAATTCTTTGTTCAAGAAAGCAGAAAGCACACTAAAACGGGCTATGATATTTTTTCCAGATAATGACCATCTATTTTTTTTAATGGGCAATATTTATATCGCACAGAAAGGGAAAGCATGGAAAGCGATTGAATACTACCAGAAAGTAAAAAAAAGGTTTCCAGAATTAGAATTTAATCTTGCTCTGGCATTAGCATATCAAGATAGAAAAAGAGAAGCAATAAAAATATTTGAGAGAATAATTCCCTACTTCAGTCATTTAGTAACTTCTTATAGTTTTTTTGCAGAACAATATATATCCTTGAAAGAATATGATAAGGCAATTGATGTGCTCAAAACTGCTGAGAAGAAATTTCCTGCAAATAAGGAAATATATTATCTTATTGGAATTTGTTATAACAAGAAGAAGAATTGGATTCAAGCTTATTTATATTTTGAAAAAACAAGGGAATTGGGTTACTCTACAGCAGAATTCTACAATACTTTTGGTGAATGTTGTCATAATATGGGAGATTTAGAAAGTGGTATTAAATATCTGAAAAAGAGCATTGCACAGAATATGTTTTACATAAAATCGTATTTGGATTTAAGTAAGTTATACATTCTAAAGAAAGATTTTTCTAATGCAAAGAAGTACTTAAGCATTGCCAGAAAAATTGACCCATTAAATATCTATATTGTATTAGCTTCAGAAAGATTAAGACGTCTTTTCAAGAATATGGAGAAATTATGAAAAATTTTTGGATAATGATTATAGCTTTTTTATTAGCCCTTACTATTTGGGTTGAAATAAAGCTAGCAAAAGTTCAAAGGCTTAATATAAAAGTTCCAGTAGCAATTACAAATTCTCCAACAGCTTTAATTCCTCTATCTATTGAACCGGGATATTTAGACCTGACCATTGAAGGAAAAGGACGGGAGATTCTGTTATACAATTTAGAAAAAAACTCATATTATATTGATTTAAAAGATACTCATTTTGGGAATAATTATAAACCTATAAATTATGAAGAACTTAAGAATCTTGCAGATAAAAATCTTAAAATTGTGCATAAAGCTCCATCTAAAGAAATTATTATCTATATGGATATTATGATATCTAAGTTAGTTCCAGTAAAACCGACTTTTGTTGATGATGAAAGCAGGATATATTTTATTGAAAATAGTCTTGCCGTTTTACCTGAGAATATTCAGGTTAAAGGTCCGAAAACATTAATTAAAGATATTTGTGAAATAGCCAGCTTACCTTATAATATAAAAAAACAGGATAATCTAACCCTTAATTTAATTCATCCTTCAAATACATTAATTACTTATGATAAATACACTGTAGATATCAAGAAAAGGGAGCCTAAAATAATTCAAAAGACCATCTCTGTGATACCTATATTATCAGATAAAAGTATTGAGATATTTCCAAATTCTGTGAGTATTAAAATTTCAGGAGAAGAAAAGATTTTACAAAATATTCAACCTGAAGATTTCATTGCGGAAATAGATACATCCGTATCTTTGGAGATAGACAGTTTAGTAGCAGTGCAAATTTATCTGCCAGATGGAGTAGAACTAATTGCTCAAACTCCAACCTATGTAAGAATTAAAAATGTTCAAAGATGATATTATATTTAATTGAGGGATGTGCATAATGCCATATTTATTAATAGATAGGGTATCGTTTAACGGTTGCGCAGCTCGAAACGGTTGACGGAAAACGGTAAACGGCACTTCTATCCCCGCGGACGCGGGGATTGCCGTAAAACGTAACGAGTCGCTCAACCGCAACCGTTAGACCTCGTTTATAATATGAATCATTCTTTCTATATTCACTTGTGATTTATGCACATTCCTCAATTAATTATATTTATAATTCAAAAGGTGATATTTTTATGTCATCCTATTTATTAAGGGAAATAGATTTGAAAGATATAATAGTTTTAGGGATAGAGACATCCTGTGACGATACATCCATAGCAGTCGTGGATAGTAATTTCCATATCTATTCAAATATAATTTCTTCACAAGTAATACATAAGAAATTTGGAGGAGTAGTTCCTGAACTTGCTTCAAGAGAACATATAAAGGGAATAATACCCATTATGGATATTGCTCTCAAACGAGCAAAATTGTCTTTGGACAAAATTGATGCCATTGCTGTCTCTACTAATCCCGGGCTTATCGGTTCTCTTTTAGTTGGTCTTTCTTTTGCCAAAGGTCTTGCGTATAGTATGGGAAAACCATTGATTTCAGTAAATCATATTTTAGGACATGTTTTCGCTAATTTTTTAGAGCATCCAGAAATAGAATTTCCATTTATTGCATTGATTGTTTCTGGAGGGCATACTGAGTTAGTAAATTTTTCATCTTTTGATAACTTTGAAGTAATTGGAAGAACAGTTGATGATGCAGCCGGGGAAGCATTTGATAAAATTGGCAAATTATTAAAACTCTCATTTCCAGGAGGTCCAGAAATTGATAATCTTGCAAAGAATGGTGATAAACATGCAATTAGTTTTCCATTACCGATGATAAAACAAGCAAATTATGATTTTAGTTTTAGTGGATTAAAAACCTCTGCTGCTTTATATATTCAAGACAACAACATAGATTTAAGTAGTGAGAATCTATATAATTTTGCAGCAAGCTTTCAAAATTCTATTGTTCAGGTTCTATTTAAAAAAACTATATCGGCTATTAAAGAAAATAACATAAAAACTTTTTTACTTGCAGGTGGGGTTGCAGCAAATTCTGAGTTAAGAAAAATTTTTGATGATTATGCTAATGAACATAATTTGAATGTATTCTATCCATCTCAAGAACTTTGCACTGATAATGCTGCAATGATAGCTTGTGTCGGTATTTTTAAATATAAGAAAAAACAGTTTGCTGATTTAAACATTAACGGTTCTTCTATAAAAGGTATAAACTAAATGAATTTTATAAGAAGCTTAAATTCATTTCCGCAAAAAACTTTTAATCTTAAAAGTCGTATAAGAAGTATATAATAAAAAACTGAGGAATCCTTGAGTCCGCTCTAAAAACCATTAAAATGGTTAAAGTTCATTATTTTCCTTGAATCCACAACTTATCCCCAATTTAATTGGGGATGTGGGCTACCTAATACACTAACTATAGGCGAATTAGTGTCATAGAAGCCCACAGTTTTATCCCTGATTTAATCGGGGATGGGTAGAATGTAAAAAAAACCTAAATTTAACCCCTTTTCATCCTTCGTAGTAGAAACTACGGAGAACGGGCAGGGGTTTTTATAGTGAACCCAATGATATTATTTTCAGAATCTCTTTGAGGAGTAACAATGAAGATATTTTATCTGTTTTTTATATATTTTTTCATTTGCGCCTATTGTCTATTAGCACAAGAAATTTCATTCACAGCAGAGGATAATCCCAATGATGATGGAACAGGTATCATACTTATGTGGAAAATTGAAGAAGAAAATGTTGAAAAAATAATTATTGAGAGAAGTTCTGATGGCACAAATTTTATAGAAATTGCAAATCCAATGATTTCAGATGAACAATACTTAGATGTGCAAGACATCAAACCAAACATAAAATATTTCTACCAACTAAATTTGTATAACCGGAATGGAGAAGAGATTATATCGCCATTACAAACTACTGTTTTTGCAAAAGCAGAATGGTTTAACTCCAACCGTTATCCTCTTTTTCTTATGACAGTCCTGCTTGCATTTGCGATTATTTATTATATTGTTTCAGCAAGGAAAGGAAAACATCTATTCATAAGACGAATAAGTGGATTAGAGACTATTGAAGAAGCTGTTGGACGAGCAACCGAGCTTGGGAAACCATTGTTATTTGTACCAGGTATACTTGATCTTGATGATATGCAAACACTTGCGGGACTCAATATTCTGAGTCATTTAGCTCAAAAAGTAGCTCAATACGAGTCCACTTTATATGTGCCTGTTTGTCGTTCAATGGTTCTATCAACTGCAAAAGAGATTGTGAAAGAATCATATCTAAAGGCAGGCAGGCCTGATGCTTTCAATCCTGATTCTGTTTTCTATTTAACAGATGACCAATTTGGGTATGTTGCAGGTGTTGATGGTATAATCATGAGGGAGAAACCAGCAGCGAATTTTTATCTCGGAGCTTTTTATGCAGAATCTCTAATTCTGGCTGAAACCGGATTTGAAAGTGGTGCCATTCAGATTGCTGGAACTGCAATGCCGTCGCAAATACCATTTTTTGTCGCCGCATGTGATTATACACTTATCGGAGAAGAACTGTTTGCTGCATCTGCATATCTTTCAAATGAACCTGCTCAATTAGGTAGCCTGAAAGGACAGGATGTGGGAAAAGCAATAATTATTATTACATTTCTCGCCGGGATTGTATTAGAAATGTTTGGAATACATTTTTTGAAAGAATTTTTTACTATGCATTAAAAAGTTTAGCCACGAACTTACACGAACAACCACTAACTTTATTTTTTAATTAATTCTGTTAGTGTCAGTTAGTGTTAGTTCGTGGTAAAAAATATTGAGGAAAAATGAGAAGACAGATACCTTTGTTTATTACTTTTTTTATTGGAACCATTATCCTTGTTTCTGAATTCATCCCTCATAAACCGTTTGGTAATATATCAACTACTTTGGGAGGATGGTTTTTGATTATTTCTGGCTTTGCAATTATTTTAGGGCAATTAAACCTATTCAAAGTAAACCTTACAAAGATTTCCAGAAAAGCTCCAAACTGGCAATACTATATTATATCATTAGTATGTTTTCTCATTATGTTAGTTTGTGGTATTTTATGGGGGACGCTCAGACAACCTGGACTTCTGTATAACAGTGAGGGGCTTGTTGCTTTTTTCGGACTCAAACCTTTTGATTATATTTTTAAATATTTATTTGAAAATCTCTCTGCTACAATGTTTTCTCTTCTGGCATTTTTTATGGCTTCTGCTTCTTACCGGGCATTTAGAGCAAGAAATGCTGAATCAACACTTCTCCTTGTCGCGGCTGTGCTGGTCATGTTAGGAAGGACAACAATTGGAAGCACACTTACAGGTTGGATACCAGATTCTTTAACTTATCTTCATCTACCCAATATAGCTAATTTTATTATGGAATATCTAAATACAGCAGGACAGAGAGCAATAATGATATGTGCAGGACTTGGGGTTATTGGAAGTTCACTCAGGATTATTCTCGGGATTGAACGCTCATATTTAGGAGGTAGATAACAATGTCATTGTTCCAAAAATTAATCCATATAGATAGAAGAATCATATTTATTCTGATTTTTTTTGGAACCGCAGTTCCGTTACTACTTGTTTTAAATCTTCCTGTTGAAGTGACAAAGAATGTAAAAAATGTATATAAAATGGTTGAAGAAACACCTGAAGGCTCACCTGTAATAATCTCTTTTGACTATGACCCATCCACAAAACCAGAGATACAACCAATGGCTGTTGCGATAATTCAGCAATCTTTACGAAACAAACTTAAGTTAATTTGTATTGCTCTCTGGCCTATGGGTGTTCAACTGTGTAATGAAGCCTTTGAGCAGGTTTTGCCTTTGTTCCCTGAAGTAAAATACGGTATAGATTATGTAAACTTGGGATATAAAGCCGGGGGAATGGTTACGATCAATCATATGGCAAAAGACCTTCCCAGCACATTCCCCACAGATGCAGGTGGAATACCAATAGATGAATTTCCTATAATGAAGGGTATTAATAATTTTAGTAAAATCGGTTTTGTTGTTGGTCTTTCGGCTGGTGATCCCGGATTAAAACAATGGGTAATGGTGGTACATGATGCGTATGGTAGGCCTGTTGCTGGTGGTTCTACTGCTGTTCAAGTTCCATATCTATTACCGTATGTGAATGAACAACAGCAACTAACCGGGCTTGTAGGTGGATTAAAAGGTGCAGCAGAATATGAAAAATTAATCAATCAACCAGGATTTGCCACAAAAGGTATGGATGCACAATCCGTTGCACATCTTATTATTATTCTACTTATTGTGATTGGTAATGTTGGCTTTTTTATAACAAAAAGAACAAAATAATAATTTCTAATATATTGAGCGTTAATGACAGGTATATGAACACTAATTATGTGCTTAATATTTTTTTAGAAGATAATTGGGAGACTGTATGGCTTTAATTATGGAACGAATCGGCATTTGGGTTGGAGCAATTTTAACTTTTGCTATATTCAGTTTTTTATACAGGGATAACCCTTTTTATAAGATTGCTGAGCAGATTTTCATTGGCATTTCTGCTGGTTATTGGTTTATCTATACAATCTATAATATTCTAATTCCAAACCTGTTCACTCCACTATTAACCAATTTTTCTGCGAATCTTTTGCTTCTCCTTCCAGCATTGTTGGGTATTCTTATGTTATGTCGTTTAATTCCAAGAATTGATTGGGTGAGCAGGTATTCTATTGCATTGGTTGTTGGCACTACAGCAGGGCTCTTTTTCAAACGATACTTGCAATCTGATGTGATTAATCAAATGAACGCAACAATGATAAATCCCTTTTCAGCTCCAGATTTAGCCGCAACTATCGGACAACTTATCTTGATAATTGGCACAGTTACAGGGATAATATACTTTTTCTTCAGCAAAAAACATGAAGGGGTTTTTGGTGGAACAGCCCGTGTTGGTATATTTTTCTTGATGATTAGTTTTGGAGCAGCATTCGGATATACTGTTATGGCTCGTATCTCTCTACTAATAGGAAGATTGGATTTCCTGCTTGGTGATTGGCTGGGGATAATTAAGCCTTAATTAAAGACGGAATAAAATTCCCTCGTGGATATTCAGCCAAAGGCTGATGAGCCCCAGGCTCACAAGCAACATACTTGAACCAGCAATAGCGAATTTAACCTTCAAGGTTTCCAAAACCTTCAAGGTCTTTTATTTTCTTTTCTATTCTTGATAACATAATATCAATCTAACTTTTAAAGTAAAAATCATTTGAGGTATGAAATGGAAAACATATTCTCAAATAGTGATGTTCAAATTATGAAATGTACTTTCCCAAATCATTTCTGCTTAAATCGTTCTTTGATACTTTATCAGAAAATATTTAGGGGTTATTATTTGAACATTATGAAAAGATTTAATTTTAAGCAAATGTTTATCACCAGTTACTATATAATCAGCATTACCTTCCAATGCACATGAAAGAAATTTGTTATCTTCTGGGTCCTCTTTGATCTTATCTACTTTTAGTTTTCCAGAAACAAGCATTGTATCAAGACCTAATGAAATTTCTACATTCTGAATATCTAAATCAGAAAGTTTATAGCTCTTTTTAATCTTGGGATAGTGGAGAACACGAATCACTTCCTCAATTATTTCTGTTGAAGTTACAAATACAAACTTTCCCTTCTCCCACATCTTTAGGCACTTATAAATCAAAACTTACCAACAAGTTGTCGTGAAATTTTTCGCTTAAATGACAAATATCAAATATCTAATTTCTAATAAAATTTCAAATGACTAAAAATCAAAAAATGGATACTGAAAAATCTTAGTTGATACATAGCGTAGTTGTGATGAATTATGAATGATTAGACATTTGAGTTTTGGCATTTTATTTGACATTAGAAATTAGAATTTTGGAATTGCTAACTTATTATTAACTGAAAATTTTCTCACTCGAAGAGTGGTCTTTTTTCTATGCTTGTCATTGAAAAAAATTAGTATCTGATAAGGATAACCTTGTGGAATTATAACACCACTTACAATTACATTAGTATCAATTACGCATCTAAGCATTTTATTCTCTAACTGATTGAATGGCTTCTTTTATATCTGCACTTGCTTGTTTTAGTGGTATATTCCTGTTTCTATAACGAATTTCATCAAGTGATTGAAAACGAACAAATCTCTCAATATCAGGCACTAATTTAAGTAATTTCTTCTTCTCCTTTTCACTGAGTAGTGAAATTGCAACAGCTATCTGCTCGGGTAAAAGTTTTAAATATGCTCTCTGTTTTAACATTTCTATCACCTCATTAACTATACTCATATTTGAAAAACCTATTTGTCAAGAAAAATATTATTCAATTCTGTGATATAAAATTTCAAGATTCAAAAATTTAAAGGTCTTTTATTTTCTTTTCTATTCTTGACAACATAATATCAATCTAACTTTTAAAGTAAAAATCGTATGAGGTATGAAATGGAAAACATATTGTCAGATAGTGATGTTCAAACAATTGAAAATCTATCTAAATCACGAGAAACAATTATTAAAGAAATCCACAAAGTTATTATTGGGCAGGATAAAGTAATTGAGTATTTTCTTATCTCTTTATTTGCAAATGGACACTGTCTTCTTGTTGGAGTTCCAGGATTGGCAAAAACGTTGCTAATCAGCACAATTGCACAAGCTCTGGATTTGAAATTCAGTCGTATCCAATTCACTCCAGATTTAATGCCTTCAGATATAACTGGTACGGATATTCTCACGGAAGATAGAACAACAGGAAAAAGAATTTTCCAATTTGTAAAAGGTCCAATTTTTGCAAATGTTATTCTTGCAGATGAGATAAACCGTACTCCACCAAAAACGCAGTCCGCACTTCTCCAAGCTATGCAAGAAAGAGAAGTTACAGCAGGAAATAATACTTTCCCTTTGTCTCCTCCATTTTTTGTTCTTGCCACTCAAAATCCGATTGAGCAGGAAGGCACATATCCACTTCCAGAAGCACAATTAGATAGATTCATCTTTCATATTGATATTGATTATCCAAGTTATGAAGAAGAGAAGCAGATTGCAGAATTCACCACAAGCCAGGAATTCCCCAAAATCAATAAAGTTATTGATGGAGAAGAAATTACTAAACTGCAAAAGTTTATCTTCAAAATACCTGTATCTGAACACATTCTAAAATTTGCAGTAGAACTTGCCAGAATTTCCCGTCCCAATGAAAAAGATGCCCCTGATTTTGTGAAAAAATTGGTCAACTGGGGTTCCGGACCGCGTGCTTCTCAATACCTAATTTTAGCATCAAAAACCAGAGCTGCCCTATATGGTAGATATACTCCCACTATAGAAGATATTGAATTCGTTGCAACACCGATTTTGCAACACCGCATTTTACTGAACTTTGCTGCTGAGGCAGAAGGTATTAAATCAAAAGATTTGATTGATAAGTTGATAAATTATGTTAAGAAAAAATAATCTACAAAAAAATGAGATATGCAAAATACCCTTTTCTTGTCATTCCGTACTTGATGCGGAATCCAAAATCTTTTCCACACTTTCGTGGGGACAAGTATTTTAATGGATTCCCGTCCCCGATTTCTCGAGGACAAGCTTTCACGGGAATGACACTCGTCTTGGTGTAGCCCGTCTTGACTCGCCAACGCCGAGACAGGCAAGCCATAGCCAGAAATGAAGTGAAATTATCTATTTTGCAGATCTCATTACAAAGAAACTATACGGAGGAACTTAAAATGAGAAAAAAGCAATTAATAATAAGTGGTTTATTAGTAATAGGATTACTAATATTCCTTCTCTCATCATGCACAACTAAGAAACCAAAGAGTGAACTTACTCAAACCGAAGAACTGGTTACTTTTGTCAATAAAGCGGTTGAATTGATAGAAAAGGAAGGTGAAGATTGTTTTCCTGAATTCAGAAAGAAAGATAGTAAATGGTTTCACAATGACTTGTATATTTTCGTATGGGGTCTGGATGGAATGAGATATGTATATCCACCAAACCTTGATGGTGAAGGTGAAAATATGCTTGATTTAAAAGATATTAACGGAAAACCGATAGGAAGATTGATTGTTGATGCAGCATCAGGTAAAAAGGGTGAAGGTTGGGTTCATTATCAATGGCCCAAACCAGAAAAAAAGGAACCATCATGGAAAAGCACTTTCGTAAAAAGAGTAACTGCTCCATCCGGAAAAACTTATCTTGTTGGAAGTGGCTTGTATGACCTTAAGATTGATAAAAGTTTTATTGTCGAAGAGGTTAATGATGTTATTGTTCTGATTAAAAAAGTTGGCATTACATCTCTGGATACAATACGAGCAAAATCAAGCGAGTTTATATTTCTGGATACTTATGTGTTTGTAAAAGATATCAAGGGAAACGAATTGGTAAATCCAGCTTTTCCGGAATTGGAAGGACAAAATTTATATGATTTGCAGGATTCTAATGGGAAATATTTTATTCGCGAGGAACTTGAAATACTAAAAACTAAAGATGATTGCTGGATGGATTATATGTGGCCCAAACCTGGAGAGACTGAACCTTCAAAGAAATTGGTTTATGTTAAAAAAGTGGTTGTTGGACAAGATACACTTGTTGTTGGTGCTGGTTATTTTACTGAATAAATTTAATGAGTTCTGCAAAATAGCATTCGCGTGTCATTCCCAATATTGTCATTCCCAACTTGATTGGGGATTGATTGGGAATCCACAAACCTTTCCCCACTTTCGTGAGGACAAGTATTTCTACTGGATTCCCGTTTACACGGGAATGACAAGTTAGGTGAATTTTCCATATTTTGCAGAACTCATTAAATTTAAGATAAGGAGTATTGATGAAAGAAAATGTAAAAGATGAATTCAGAGTAAAGGGAGAAATGTTATTAAAAAAAGTTAAAGAACTTATCCATCAAGGGAATATTAGAAGAATAATTATCAAGAATGAAGAAGGAAAAACATACCTTGAAATTCCTGTAACCGTAGGATTAGTTGGAGTTGTTTTACTTCCTGTTTGGGCTGCAATAGGAGCTTTAGCTGCAGTTGCATCCAATTTCACAATTGAAATAATAAAAAAAGAGGATTAATAGGCTCTTATAGATTCAACATCGACAAAATGTTGTCGATGTTTGTAACATACTGTTTAAATAAATAATGATTAAATCCGAAATTCGAATAACGAAATTCGAAACAATTTTCAAATTTTCAAAATTCAAATAACCAAAACAAGATTCCTGCCAGTCTGGGTCTCTGTTTAGGCTTAGCCAGTCTCGGCTTAGCCGAGCCTAGACGGACCTAGTCTGTCGGGGCTTGGCCCCGCCAAAACCGAATACATTGTTTTTAACATTTGAACATTCGGATTTCGAATTTCGAATTTCGAGTTTCGCATTTAAAATTTATCTATTTTTTTTATAACTGCACCACAGGGGCCACCTCTTCCGAGCAATGTCTCGGACGAGGCGTAGTATCTTATAAATAATATTCGTGTCAATCTGGACGCCGAGACCGATAATTTGATGGTGTTTATAAAATTGTAATTTGGAATTTACCTGCCCCGTGAAATAAGAAGTAATTTTTGCTTTGTAAAAATTATTTCACGGTGTAAAATATTTGTAATTTGAAATTTGTGATTTCCAGTTTATCTGGGGTTGGAGATTCAGAAATAAATGTGATTCAAAGGAGAACAAAAAATGATAGAGAAAAAAATTGGAAGAAAAGTATCAATGGGAGTATTTGCTCTTGCAATGATGAATGTTGCAGCAGTAATGAGTTTGCGTGGCTTACCAATGATGGCGAAGGAAGGATTATCAATGATTTTCTACCTTTTATTTGCCTCGTTGTTGTTTTTGGTTCCCGTTTCGTTGATTTCTGCAGAATTAGCCACTGGTTGGCCTAAATCAGGTGGTGTATATCGCTGGGTTAGAGAAGCATTTGGACCAAAATTGGGTTTTACAGCTATCTGGCTTCAATGGATTCAAAATGTAATATGGTATCCTACTGTGCTTGCTTTTGCTGCTGGTAGTTTATCATATTTATTTCTTGAGCCAGCTCTTGCAAATAATAAAATATTTAATCTTTTCGTGATTCTTGTAGTCTATTGGGGAGCAACATTTGTGACTTTTAGGGGGGCAAAGACTTCAGGAAAGTTAACTTCAATTGGTGTCATTTGTGGAACTTTGGTTCCTGGTTTATTAATTATTATATTAGGCATTGTCTGGTTAATTCAAGGTAATCCGCTGGAATTTTTAAATGTTAGCAAAGGTCAGACATTAAATTTCTTTCCTAATTTCAATAATTTTAAAAGCATTGCATTTTTATCAGGGATAGTTTTACTATTTGCAGGAATGGAAGTTGGGGCGGTTCATGTTTTAGAACTAAAAAATCCCAAAAAAGAATTTCCAAAAGCTGTTTTTCTGGCTATGTTTATAATTATTATTGTATTTGTATTGGGTTCATTGGCTGTCGCTGCTGTTTTGCCTAAATCTCAGATTAGTCTTACTGCAGGAATAATGCAGGGTTTTGATGACCTGCTCATTAAATTTCACATTCATTGGTTGCTTCCTATAATAGGATTTCTTGTTACTTTTGGTGCAGTAGGAGGAGTTTTAGCATGGATAGCCGGTCCGAGTAAGGGTTTATTAGCAACTGCAAAAGACGGTGACCTTCCTCCTTTTATGCAATATACTAATAAGGCAGGTGTCCAAACCCATATCCTTTTCATTCAAGGAGCAATTGTAACTTTAATTTCTCTTGTATATGTAGTCATGCCGAATGTTAGTAGTGCATTTTTCTTATTAACTGCTTTAACAGCAATCCTTTACCTTGTTATGTATATTCTACTTTATAGCTCAGCTATAAGGCTAAGATACACTCAACCTGATGTTGTTCGAACTTATAAAGTTCCAGGTGGTAAGGTAGGATTATGGATAGTGGCAGGTATAGGATTATTAGCAGTTGTCTTTGCTTTCTTTGTAGGTTTTTTTCCTCCCATTCAACTTACTGTTGGCAGCCCAACATTTTATGTATTCTTTCTTATTATTGGAGTTATTATTTTTGTAGGTGCTCCGATAATTATAAATATGGCTAAGAAACCAAGCTGGATACCTAAAAATAAGGAAATAAAAAGTTAAAATATTAATTAGAAAGGAGTTATGATGTTATCAAAAAAAGTAAAATTACATGAATTAAGCGAGCAGGAGAAGGTTCTTACTCCTACTTATGGTTCCAGAGAATTAGAAACGGCAGTGCCGAAATATGAAATGCCCGAAAACGAAATGCTTCCCAAGACTGCCTATAATATTATTCATGATGAATTGATGCTTGACGGTAATGCAAGGCTCAACCTGGCTACATTTGTTACTACCTGGATGGAGCCTGAAGCCAGACAATTAATGGCTGAGACATTTGATAAAAATATGATTGATAAGGACGAATATCCACAAACTGCAGAAATTGAAATGCGTTGTGTGAATATGCTTTCTCGATTATGGAACTCTCCTGACCATGAAGAAGCCACTGGTTGCTCTACAATCGGTTCCAGTGAAGCAGCTATGCTAGGCGGAATGGCATTGAAGTGGAAATGGCGGGAGAGAATGAAAGCAAAGGGTAAATTAACAGACAAACCCAATTTGGTGATGAGTATTGGTGTCCAGGTTTGCTGGGAAAAATTTGTAAAATACTGGGATATTGAACCGAGGTATGTCCCGATGGACAAGGGATGTTATCTACTTGATCCAGAAAAAGCCCTTGAATTATGCGACGAAAATACCATCGGTATTGTAGGTATTATGGGAATAACATACACGGGTCAATACGAAGATATCAAAGCACTCAACAACGCTCTTGAGAAATACAATGCAGAAACAGGTTATGAAATTCCGATTCATGTTGATGCTGCAAGTGGTGGATTTATTGCTCCTTTCATTCAAAAAGACATTGTATGGGATTTTCGTTTGAAATGGGTAAAATCCATTAATGCTTCTGGACATAAGTATGGTTTAGTTTATCCTGGTGTGGGATGGATTGTTTGGCGTGATAAGGATGAATTACCTGAAGAGCTTATTTTCTATGTAGAGTATTTAGGTGGTAAGATGCCTACATTTGCTATTAATTTCTCTCGTCCAGGCAACCAAATTGTGGCTCAATATTATAACTTTCTCCGCTTAGGAAAAGAGGGCTATAGAAAAATCCAGCAAACTTGTAAAGAAGTTGCGCTCTATCTATCTGGAGAAATTGCAAAAATGGGACCTTTTAAATTGATTTCTAATGGAAGCGACATTCCTGTATTTTGTTGGACATTGAAAGAACCACAGAAGAACTGGACACTTTATGATATGGCTGAACGATTACGAGACAGAGGTTGGCTTGTCCCCGCATATCCAATGCCTGATAATATTAGTGATATGGTGGTGGAAAGAGTGGTTGTTAAAGAAGGCTTTAGCCATGATATGGCAGACCTATTGTTAAAAGATATGAGACGACATCTTGAATATTTTAATTCACTTACAACACAAACTCAGTCAGCAATCGCAGTTTCTCAAGACAAAAAAATAAATGTTCACTTTCATCACTAATAAATATAATCACGAATTATTTAGTGTCTGTCCGTAAAATCAGATCCTTGCGAATGGTCCCCAATTTAATTGGGGATGGGCCTTCGCAATGGTTGATTCGCTCTACAAAACCATTCCGAATCCCCAATTGAATTGGGGATCCAACCATTCAGAAGGTCTAAAAAATGAGTTTACGGACAGATACTATTTAGAATTATATATAATAATCTATTAACAGTCGATTAGAGTTATAATGACCATAGAATAAAAATGATTTGTAACAAATATTAAAAATTTATAAAATAAAAAAAAATAAAAAAAAACTTGACATAAAAAATATAAGAAAATTAAATAGGTTTCTCATAATTCCCTCCTTTATCCCGATGTTATCGGGATACAGCCGCCTCCCCGGCGGCTTTTTTTTTCCATATCATATATTTATTGGCTAAAAAACTTGACAAATAATTAAATTTTAAAGTTAAGTATAAATAAAAATAGAAAATTTTTATTATATTTTTAAAAAGTTTAATAATAAATGAACACATTTTTATAATCTGTAATAAATATAAGAGAGGATAAATGACATTAGTTATATCAGTAAGAGTACCAGATGGTATTGCAATTGGAGCTGATAGTTTATCAACAACTCACTCTAATTTGAGATTTAAAGGTAACATAGAGACCAAATGCCCAAAATGTGGTAAGAGAATTTTGCTTAAAGACCTACCAGGACCTCCGATTCGTATTCCTGTAGCTAATTTTCCCACTGCACAAAAGTTATTCCCTATAAGAGAAAATTTCGGAGTTGGTTTTTACGGTATGTCTATAATCAATGGTATAACAATATATAACCATATTAAAAGTAATAACAAGAAGTGGGAAAATTTTACAGAGGTATCTCAACTTGCAGATGCTTTAGGAAAATATTTTCATAATGAATTAAAAAAACAAATCAAGGATATTGAAAAAGCACCTGATAGTTTTATCCCATTAGGGTTTCAACTCGTGGGATTTGATGAGGAATCAAAGCCCTGGGGACAAACGGTTACTGTTTACCTAGGTAAGAATATTAAAACTGAAGTAAAAGATAAGATTGGATGCAGTTTTGGGGGAGAAGGTTATGTAGTTAAAAAACTCTGGGAGTTAAGAAAAGAAATGGGTAAAGGAGCACTATATGCAAGCTTTTCTTTGCAAGATGCTGTAGAATATATCGACTTTTTGATAGGAACAACAGCAAAATTTCAGAAATTTGCAAATATGATTCCAACGGTGAGTGAACCTGTTGACATAGCAGTGATAACAGGATATAGTGGTTTTAAGTGGATAAAAAGTAAAGGATATATAAAAATACTTGAAAAGAATTAAAGAGAGGAAATTATCATGAATATAAATCGGGATATAATCAAAACTGAACCTTATAGTGAATCAGGAAAAGAAATTTTTCCGGTAGTACATATTTACTATGAAATTTCTCCACCATCCATTTCCAATCCACAATTTAATTTATCCAATACAACAGATATAATTGATGACACAGCTTACTTTGTGAGTCCTCAAGTAGACAGATTTTCAAAAGCGTGGCAAAAACTAGCAAAAAGGTAATAAAATATCTCTCAAGAAACGATATTCTTGAGTTGAATTTCCAATTTGTAAATTATTATGGTGGTATTTATTTCAAAGGTGATTTAAATATAGCTAATGAAAATTCACTAAGCTATCTTTTACATTCTGTAGATGCTTCATATTTTGGCAAAAAGCTTCATCATTCTTTATTTGAAAAAGCAAGTGCTTACGCTTATTATATTATTAAAGATCACATATTTCACGATGGTAATAAGAGAACCGGTATGGCCTCTACAATATTGTTTTTAGAAAAGAATGACTATATTCTTATTCCTGAAATTTCACAAGATGACATAGTTAATTTAGCTATTAGTATTGAAGATGAAAAAACATCGAAATCAGCACTCGGACTTTGGTTTAAAAGTAATACACAGTTAATCACAAAATAGTAAATTAGTGGTTTTTATACTACATTCTTTCGAATAATTACTAATATTTATCTTCTTCATTCCCAACATTTTGCTTGCGCCTTATAAGATTTTTACAAGTGGAAATAGGATAAAGAGAGAATGTGTACAATTTATATATTAATTATGTATCTTCTAATTCCCTCCTTTATCCCGATGTTATCGGGATACAGCCGCCTCCCCGGCGGCTTTTTTTTATGCCATTAAATATCAGTAATAAAGATTTCTTTTTCTGACAGTATAGTTTTAATCTTTAAATCCTCACCATCAGAAGAGAAAATAATTGCACCATCTTCATCTGTGCGAAAAAATCTGACATTATGTTTATGCAATCTATCTAAAGTCTTATCACTTGGCAAACCATAGCGGTTAAATTTTCCAACAGAAATAGCACCGAATTCCGGAGAAGTTAATTCTAAAAATTTATTTGTAGAAGAAGTATTACTACCATGATGACAGACTTTCAAAACATCAATGTCCAATCCTGCACTATATTTTTCACAAAGCCAGTTTTCAACCTCTTTCTCGGCGTCACCGGTAAGAATAAAAGAAAAATCTTTATATTCACATTTCAGTACTATAGAATAGTTATTAATATTTTTGGTGGAAAATTCTGAATATGGAAAAAGTAATTTGATTTTCATCTGTGAAAATTCATCAAAGGCAAGTGATGTATCCGCATAAATAACTTCAATATTTTTTGCTTCAATTTTTCTGCATAGATTATAGTAGAGTGAAGAATTATATTCACATTCTGGCATCAAGATAGATTTAATTTTAATTTTATCTAAAAGATAACCTGCCCCTCCAATATGGTCTGCATGAGGATGAGTAAGAACGAGTAAATCAAGCTTTCTCACCTGTTTGCTTTGCAAGAAAGGTAAAACAACTTTTTCACCAAAATCAATCTTATTAGTCTTATTTCCAGTATCAATCAAAATGTTTTTTTTTGAAGGTGTTTTAAGAAAAATTGCATCTCCAGTTTGAACATCCAGAATTGTGAGTTCTACTCGAGGTGAGTATAAAAATGCTGGAAGGAATATTAAACCAAAGATAAGGAATGTAGATGTCAAAATGTAAACAAATTTTCTGGATATCCTGTTTTTCTCTTTCCATATTAGAATTAGAAGAACAAAAATTATGAATACAAAAATCACCTGCCAAATTTCAACATTTAGAAAGTCAAAAAGTAAAATCCTTTTATAACTTACAAAATTAGAAATTGAAAAAAGTAAATTTAAAAGAAGTCTATTTGCCGCAATATAATAAACATTTATGCTTGCAAGAGGAAAGAAGATGGCAAGAATAGACAGAGGTAAAATAATGGAAATAATAGGAATGGCTATCACATTTGCAATTATTCCACCAAAAGCAATTTTATGAAAGTAATATACAGTTAGGGGAGCAAGCACTAATTGTACAACAAAGCTTATCATCATCAGATTTAAAAGCCAATAAGCAGGTTTATATTTTTCATAAAGACCATAAATTACTCTGGAGAAGATTGGGTAGATAACCAATATTGCAAAAACTGAGAGAAATGAGAATTGAAATCCCACACTGAAGATCTGCTGAGGATTTATCAGTAAAATTATAAATCCTGCTGCAAATAGGATGTTAACATTTTCTGTTTTCCGTTGTAAGATTTTGGAAAATAAAAGAAGGCTTATCATAATCACAGCACGTTGAACTGAAGGTGCAGAATGTGAAAGTAAAACATAATATAAAAGAGCAAGAATAGTTAAGATGCGAGCTAAGTTTCGTTTTCGTATTATTACTTGCAAAATTGTAAGAAGGATTAAAGCAATCACCCCCGTGTGCAGTCCGCTGACTGCTAAGATATGACTCAAACCAGAATTAGCAAAATCTTCTTTGATGTTTTTATCCAGAGCATCCTTCTCTCCTAATAGAATTGCTTTGATAAATCCTGCATATTTTTGTGAAAAGAGATTGTCAATTCGGTTTCTTAACCATTTTCGAGGACCAATTACAAGAATTGAATAGAGATTTTTGGTTTGATTTTCAATTGTAATAGAATTTGAATATATAAAAGCTGTGGCATATATACCTTTATTTTCCAGATATTCTTTGTAGTTGAAACTGTAAGGATTGTTATTTTTATATGGCTTTTGAATACTCGCATAAATGCTGATTCTGTCACCATAATTGGCATAAGATTTCCCATTAACTCGGACAAGGATTTTGCCACAAATTTCAGTTTCTTCAATTTTTTGAATGGATAATACAAATCTTGTTTTACCTGAATGGTATATCGGCTCCTCATCAATAAAGCCTGATATATTTAACTTCTCATTACCCAATTTGTTAATTATCTTTGAGATATGATTTGTTGGATGGTTTGATGATATTGAAAACCGAAACGCTCCAAATAAAATAAGCAGAAAAAATAAAATATAAGTTGGCTTGACTTTGCTAAAAAGAAGGAATAAAAGGCTACAAATAAACAAAGCCAAATACCACATAAAAGAAATATAAATATTTTCAGAAAAAACTATACCTATTGTAAAAAAGAATGTAATCGGAATAAAAGGTTTATTTGAGATTTTCTCCATTATTATATTTAGTATGAGTTCTGCAAAATGAGTAATTTCACTTTATTTCTGGCTATGGCTTGCTTCGTCAAGACAAGTGTCATTCCCGTGAAAACGGGAATCCATTCCTTACAACCTGTCTTTTACTGCGTCTTCACTCTATATGGATTCCCGATACCCAATCAAGTTGGGCACGGTCGGGAATGACATCTGTGAGAGTTTGGAATGACATGAAAATGCAATTTTGCAGAACCCATATATTTAGTAAATTAGTAAACTGGTGAACTGGTATATTTGTTGGTTTCCAATTAGTCAGTAAAAACTTGCGAATGGTTATAAACCTTCGCGATTTATCCCGTTGAATCTGTTTGTAATTCAACTGGGATGGTTTTGATTTGCTCTATTATAATTATATTCGCGTTAATTCGCGTAAATTAGCGGTTGCCAAAATCTCTTTTTTGACTTTTTTATCAATAGACAAAATCGTTTCAAGGTCAGGATTTGCAATATTGGATTTATTCAAACTTTTCTCAATAATCTTATAAATATCATTGAATTTTATTTTTTCTCTTAAAAAAAGTGATACTGCAGCTTCATTTGAAGCATTAAAGATTGTAGGCATAATCCCACCAGCTTTCCCAACCTGATAAGCAATTTTCAAAATCGGAAATTTATCATAATCAACTTTATGAAATGTCAGGTCTGGCAATGATGTTATATCTGTAAATTGAGCTGAGGCTGGAATTCTTTCAGGATAAGAAAGGGCAAATTGAATCGGAATTTTCATATCTGGATAACTCATCTGTGATAAAATAGACCCATCTATAAATTCAACCATAGAATGTATTATGGATTGTGGATGGATAACAACTTCAATCTGTTCATATTTCAAACCGAAGAGATGATGAGCCTCAATTACTTCTAAACCCTTGTTAGCCATTGTAGCAGAATCAATCGTAATCTTTTTTCCCATTTTCCAGGTGGGATGCTTAAGTGTATCTTTTAGTTTAATTTTATCAAAATCTTCCAATTTCCAATTGTTAAATGGACCTCCTGAAGCTGTGAGAATTATTTTTCTTATCTGGGATGATAAGGAATTTCCAAGCAAACATTGCATAATAGCACTGTGTTCACTGTCAATTGGTATTAATCGGCATTCGTTCTTTTTTGCCATCTTTATAATAATATCCCCAGCCATTACCAAAGATTCCTTATTTGCTAAAGCAATATTGTGCTTACTTCTCAAACCAGCAACAGTATATCTTAAACCCGCGGACCCAACAACAGCATTTAGTAGAATGTCATAATTTAGGTTGTTCAAGAGTTCCAATAATTTATCTTCCCCAAAATAGATTTTTTTATTGGTATTTATTTTAGATTTTAGTTTTTCATTTGTAATAGCTAAATAGGGGATATTTAATTTTTCAGCATACTCAAATAAAATTTTGTGGTTTTTGTGTGCAGTTGCCAGGGCAATTTCAAATTTATCATAGTGTTTTTTTACTACTTCGATAGTAGATTTACCGATTGAACCTGTTGCTCCTAAAAGTGCGATTTTCTTTTTTGACATTTATTACCTGATAAAAATAAAATAAAAATATAGAAAAGGAGCACTAATCATAAGACTATCAAATCTATCAAGAATGCCGCCATGTCCGGGAAGAAGCTTAGAAGTATTTTTTACCTGAAAGTCTCTTTTTAGATTGGATTCAATCAAATCCCCTAATTGTCCGATAATACCGACTATAATTCCGTAGGCAACTATATCTTTCCAATCTGTAAGCAGGTAAAATTTCCAGATAGCATTTATGATTATATTGAGTAAGTAAGCAAATACAAAAGCAGATAATATTCCAGTAAGAAAGCCCTCAAGGGATTTCTTTTCACTTGCTTTAAAAATGTTACGATGCTTGCCAAATTTTGCTCCCACAAAATAAGCTGCTGTATCTGTTATCCAAACTAAAATCATAAGTAAAATCAAAAGTAGATTTCCATTTTCTAATTTTCTGATGAGAAACATAAATTCTAATAATAGTGGGATGTATAATAAAGCAAAAATTGTATATGCAACCCTTTCAGATGATTGACTTGTATAATCCCTAACTACATCAAAGATTAGTGTTAGAGTGAAGATTAAAATATAAATAAATATTATATTATTCAAACCAATAAAAAAAACATACCAGTTGATTAATAATGCTGTAATTATTAGAAAAGTAAAATTTAATTGAATTTTTTTCTTTTGTTTGACAAGTTTATAGAATTCTATTATACTTAAAACAGATATTATACTAATAAGAATTTGAAGGTAAATTCCTCCAAGCCAGGCGCCTATTAATAGAAATGGACCAAAACAAAAAGCACATAATGTTCTTACTGCAAGGGGTTTCATATTTTGTTATAAATAAGCTTTGTGTGTTATTTGACACCGCCAAATTTGCGAGTTCTTTTTTGAAAATCTAATATTGCTTGCATATATTCTTCTGGAGTAAAATCTGGCCAGAGGGTATCTGTAAACCACAATTCAGAATAAGCCGTCTGCCATATCAGAAAATTGCTAAGCCGAATCACTCCACTGGTGCGTATAACTAAATCCGGGTCTGGAAATTTACTTGTGTAAAGATAATTAGAGAATTCATCAATTGTAAGTTTGTTGATTTGCTTCTGTAACATCTTTTCAACTGCTTCCAAAATCTCATTTCTGCCACCGTAGTTAATTGCTAATATTAAGTTTAAGCCGGTATTGTTTTTTGTTCTTTGATAGGAATCATTGATTTTCTTGATAAATCTTTTACTCAAATCCTTTTGTGAGCCAATAAAATGTACTATTACATTATTTTTTGCCAGATTATTGATTTCTCTAATCAGAGTATTTTCTATAAGAGTAAGAACAGCTTTGGCTTCCTTTTCGGGTCGTCGCCAATTTTCTGTTGAGAATGCATATAGTGTAAGATACTTAATGCCCAGATGGCCTGAAGTATCAACTACACCTCTAACAGCTTCCACTCCTGCCTGATGTCCTTTTATACGAGATAAGCCTCTAAGCTTTGCCCATCTGCCATTACCATCCATAATAATAGCAATATGGCTGGGTATAAGACCTTTCTTTACTTTTCTGATTAATTCCTCTTTAGTTTTCATAGAGACTTATTGTATTTTTTATATCTGCTCCAGCCAACGAATTCAACAATTTTCATGTTCCTTTGTATCTCGTTTTGTCAGGACAGAAATGTTTCATATTGTAATAATCAGAATAAGTTTATATCATTTGTATTTATTAAATCTCGGAGATACTACCTATTTTTTTTCGTAATCTACTAACAGATATTCCCAATTGGTTACGATATTTTGTAACAACCCTCAAAGAAATATCTATTTCTTTTTTGGCTAATAAATCTTTAATTTTTTTATCGCTCAGCGGTTTTGATTTATTTTCATTATCAATTATTTTGCTAATTTCCTTTTTAATTATTTGTGATGAAGTATCACCCACTTTTTTAGTAAAGAACCACCTCAATGGATAAACGCCAAATGGTGTATCAATGTATTTATCTTTTACTACACGGCTTATAGTGGATATATCTCTATTAACATGTCTTGCCACATCATCATAAGTCATTGGAGATAATGATTTTTTTCCTTCATTAAAGAATGAAGGTTGACTACGAATAATTTCATTGGTGATTTTATGTAAAGTTTCTCTTCTAATCCAAACAGCCTTAACATAGTTTTCTGCTGATAGTAGTTTTGATTTGATATATTTTATTGTACTTACTTTGTTGTGACTTTTAGCAATCAACCGCCTTGCATATTCCTGATTAACTGCTAATTCAGGAATGTTTTTATCATTAATAATAATCTCTAATTTTCCATCTATTTCTTTAACTATAATGTCTGGGATGATATAAGATAAAGTTTTAGAAGAGATACTACGACCAGGTTTAGGGTCCAGATGACTGATAATTTCTTTAATTATGAGAATTTCATCTAAAGACATATTATATTTTTTTGATAATTTATTATATTTTAGGTTTTGCAATAAATCCAGATCATTTTTTATTATTTCAATCACAATACCATTATTGGTTTCATTATCATCCAGTTGAGCAATAAGGCATTCTGCGAGATTTCTTGCACCAATTCCTCTTGGATAAATTCCCATAATCATTGAATGAATTTCCTCTGCTCGGGAAATAGTGAGAGAAAAATTCTCAGCAAGGTCTTCCAAATCTGTATGAAGATAACCATTCTTATCTATGCTATTTAATAATATATCAGCAAATTCCTGCTCATTCTTGTTTAGATGTAATTCTTTTATTTGTCTATTAAATATATCCCATAAACTTTCCCGCTCTTTTTCATAATATTCAAATTTGTACGATTCAGGTATTGATTTATTGTTGGGTTCAAATTCAAATTTAGTATTTTGGATTTCATCTAAATCATTTAATATTTTGTTTATTTCCTGTATTTCTTCAGTCAAATCATAATCTTCATTTTCGTCAGATTGGAGCTCTGGGCTGTTTTCTTCAATTTCTTTAGATAAATCAAATTCTTCTGATTCTTCTTTTATATCTTGAAGAAAAGGATTACAGCGAAGTTCTTTTTTTAAGGAGATTTCCAATTCCAAGATTGGCTTCTGCAACAATTCTGCTGTGATAATCATTTGTGGAGAAAGCCAAGACTTTTGTATTTGCTTTTGCCTGCTCCCTACTCCAATATTTTGATTAGCCATAGTTTAATAATTTTTATTATGAAAATTTTTTGTCAATTATTTATTGAATAATGAATTCAATATATAAAGTATGAGAAATTAAATAATGTAAAGTTTGACAAACCGTATAGAAATCAAATTTTTAAGATAAATGAGATAATTCCTTGAAAATGCATTTATAAATAATAGTGAGAAGTGTCAGTTCAGTGAAATTTAGGAGAAACAGTGGAGATAAAATCAGTTAATTTAGAATTTCCAGAAGATTGTAATATTATTTTAGGGCAGTCCCACTTTATCAAAAGTGTAGAAGATATTTATGAAGTTATGGTAAATTCTGTCCCGGGTATTAAATTTGGTTTTGCATTTTGTGAAGCATCTCAAGACTGTTTAATTCGCACAGATGGAACTGATGAAGAACTTAAAAAAATTGCAGTGAAAAATATGGAAAATCTTGACGCAGGACATTCGTTTATCATTATCTTAAAAGATTCTTTCCCAATAAATGTTCTGAACAATCTAAAAGGCTGTTATGAAGTGGTAAATATCTTTTGTGCAACTGCAAATCCTGTTGAAGTTATTATTGCAAAAACCGAACAAGGTTGTGGAATTCTTGGTGTTATTGATGGCTATTCTCCAAAAGGTGTTGAAGGTAAAAAAGATATTAAAAAGAGAAAAGAATTCTTGCAGATGATAGGATATAAGAGATAATGAGACTGTTTTTTGCTTTTGCTTTTCCTGAAAGGATTAAACATATTGTTGCACAAAATGTCTCTATTTTACGAAGAGAAATCCCCAAAGGTATAAAGTGGGTTGAAAAGGAAAACCTTCATATTACTTTCAGATTTTTGGGTGAAGTTAATCCCAATATCCTGGATGACTTAAGCAGACAAGTTAAAATTATTTCAAGAACATTTTACTCATTTTCTATCTCTTTGGGAAAATTAGAAATAGTGCCAAACTTACATCGTCCCAGAATTATCTGGTATAATATGATAGAGAACAGTGATACTGCAAATAAAATTTTTTATGAGGTTGAGAAAATACTTAAAAATTTTGGATTTGAGAAATCTAATCGTCCTTTAAAACTACATGCTACTCTTGGTCGCATAAAATATTCTGTTAATGCAAATTGGGAAACCATTATAAAGAAAATTAAACCTATTTCAGAAACTATAATGTGTAAAGAACTTACTCTATTCAAAAGTCAATTGACAGCTTCAGGACCGATTTATACAGTTGTTCAAAAATTTAATTTCAAGTAAATTTATTTAACAATGAATAACCTTCAATAGAAATTTTACTGCTGAGGGAAAAGTAGCATAAATATTTATTATGATTAGTTTTCATTCTTTGTTAAATTAATATGTTCTTTGCATTTATTATAGACTTTCTGGTCTAAAAAGAAATGCAAGTTTAAAAGATTTATATTTTGAAAAAATTATATAATTTTTTGTGTATTTTTGTGTGATTTCGTGGCTAAAATATTATGGAGAGAGAATGAAAATACTTATCACAGGCGGAGCAGGCTTTATTGCATCACATATTGCAGATGCTTATATTGAGCAAGGTCATAAGGTTGTAATTGTTGATAATCTATCAACAGGCAATAGAGATAATATAAATCCGAAAGCAAAATTTTATCATATTGATATTTGTGACAGCAAATTAGAAAATATTATCAAAACTGAAAAACCGGATATTGTAAATCATCATGCGGCACAAATTAGTGTCCCAGTTTCTACTAAAGACCCTATTTTTGATGCAGAAGTAAATATATTAGGAACAATTAATATTCTGCAGAATTCTGTAAAATATGATATTAAAAAAGTAATATTTTCTTCAACCGGTGGTGCAATTTATGGAGATGCAGATGAGTATCCAACAACAGAAAATTATGTTCCCAAACCAGTCTCACCTTATGCAATTGCAAAGTTTTCAGTTGAAAAATACCTACATTATTATAATCATGAGTTTGGATTAAATTATCTTGTTCTTAGGTATTCAAATGTTTATGGTCCTCGTCAAATTCCTCACGGAGAAGCTGGGGTTGTCTCAATATTTATTGAAAATATATTGCAAAGTAAATCATCCAATCTTTATACTTACCCGGAAAATCCTGATGGAATGATTCGTGATTATGTATTTGTTGGTGATGTGGTAAAAGCAAATTTAATCGCTCTTGAAAGAGGCGATAATGAGGTTGTCAATATCGGTATTAATACAGAAACCACAACTGGCACTCTTTATCATCAGATTGCGGAGTTGATGAATTCAGAAATTAAACCTAAAAGAATGGGAGCACGACCCGGTGATATTCATAAAAGTTGTCTTGATATTTCAAAAGCAAACAAAATTCTAGACTGGTATCCAAAAACAACACTAAAAAATGGAATAAAAGAAACTATTGAGTTTTTCCAAAATAAACAAAGTAGAAAGGAAATTAAATAATGAAAGTAGCAGTAATAGGCACAGGATATGTAGGATTAGTCACAGGCACATGTTTAGCAGAAATGGGCAATAAGGTAATTTGTGTTGATAATAATCAGGAAAAGATTAAGATGCTTAATAAAGGTGAAATACCCATTTTTGAATACGGATTAAAGGAAATGGTTGATAGAAATGTTGAGGGAGCGAGAATAACTTTTACAACAGATATACAAAAGGCAGTTGAAGAATCATTAGTGATTTTTATCGCAGTTGGAACACCACCAGATGAAGATGGTTCTGCTGATTTGCAATATATTCTTGCAGTTGCAAAGGATATCGGTAAATACATAAATGGTTATAAAGTTATTGTTGATAAATCTACAGTTCCAATTGGCACTGCTGATTTGGTGAAGAAAACTATTTTGTCTGAAATGAAAAAATGCAAATTAGATTACAAGTTTGATGTTGTTTCTAATCCTGAATTTTTAAAGGAAGGAATGGCTATTGAAGATTTTATGAGACCTGATAGAGTTATTATCGGAACTGATAGCGATAAAGCAAAGAGTGTTATGAATGACCTTTACTCTTCATTTACTTTCCAGACTAATAGAATTATCTTTATGAGTATCCGCTCGGCTGAAATGACAAAATATGCTGCTAATGCAATACTTGCCACAAAAATTTCATTTATGAATGAGATTGCAAATTTATGTGAGAAGGTAGAAGCCAATGTAGAAGATGTAAGAATGGGAATCGGTTCGGATAGTCGGATTGGTTATAAATTTCTTTATCCAGGTGTAGGATACGGTGGCTCTTGTTTTCCAAAAGATATAAGAGCGTTAATAAAGATTTCAAAAGAGAACAATTCATCTTCATCTGTTTTAGAATCAGTTGAGAAAGTGAATGAAAGACAAAAATTTGTTCTTGTTGATAAAATCTGTTCTCATTTTGGAGACGATTTAAAAGAAAAAACATTTGCAATCTGGGGACTTTCATTTAAACCGATGACAGATGATATGCGGGAAGCACCTTCAAGCATTATTATTAATGAACTGATTAAGAAAGGTGCAAAAATCCAGGCGTATGACCCACAGGCAATGAATGAAGCAAGAATAATTTTTGGAGATAATCCAAGTATTAGCTATTCTGAAGATCAATATCAAGCATTGAAGAATGCTGATGCTTTAGTTCTTATTACTGAATGGCATCAATTCCGTCATCCTGATTTTGAAAGAATAAAAAATGCTTTGAAGCAAAAGGTAATATTTGATGGTAGAAACCAGTATGATCCTCAAAAAACCAGAGCAAATGGTTTTACCTATTTTTGTGTTGGAAAGCCATAATACATAAATTTCAGACCAAATTTTAAAAATGTTATTAATGAAAAAATAAGATGAAAGTTTTTTTTTATAATAAAGACAATATAAATACTGATTTGATGTTTCCGGGAAAATATACTTATGAATCATCAGACCTTGAATTCATTAAAGAGCATCTTTTTGAAGATTTAGATGTAAACTTTCCCAAAGAAGTTCAAAAAGGTGATGTGATTCTTGCTGGTGAAAATTTTGGTTGTGGCTCCTCAAGAGAACAGCCTGCAGTTGGATTAAAATATGTTGGTGTAAAAGCTATAATAGCCAAATCCTTTGCTCGTATATTTTATAGAAGTGCAACAAATCAGGGATTACTTCTAATAGAATGCCCGGAGGCTGTTGATTATTATAAAGAAGGTTTCAGCATAGAAATTGACGAAAGAAATGGTAATTTAAAAATAGGAGACAAAATTTTTCAATTCCCACCATTACCAAAACAGATGAGAGAAATTATTGAAAGTGGTGGGTTATTAAAGAATATTAAGAAAAAAATAAGCTAAATGATTAGCCACAAAATCACACAAAAAGACACAAAAGGATTTTTTATATTTATATAGTTTTTTGTTGGTTTTTGTGAGATTTCTAATAAAAAAATGGAGGAAAGAATGGAAATTAAAAAATTAATCGCTGAAATTAAGGAAAATATTGAGAAAACAGCAAATATTAAATCTATCTTTGGTGATACCAAAAAAGTTGATAATGTCTCAATAATTCCTGTTGCCTCTATTCAATTCCAGGGTGGAGGAGGAGGTGGTTTCGGTGAAATGGAAGGAAAGCCAGAAAAAGAATCTGAAACTCTTGAAGAAGTGGAAACAGATGAGAATAAGAAAAGAGGAAAAGGCAGAAAAGGAAAAGGTGGTGGAATGGGAATGAAAGTTGATGTCAATCCTGTTGGGTATATTGAAATCAAAGATGATAATGCTAAATTTGTTGAGATAATTGATAAAACAAAATTAATCATAAAAGGTATGAAAGTATTTATGATAGTCTTTATCCTGCATACAATTAGACATATTTTGAGGAGGAAGAAAAAATAAATTATTAATTTAGTTTATTTGTTATAAAGTTTGATTATCAAATTCAATAGATATAATTGCAATTTGCACAACTACTATATCAAATTTTAAAAGAAAAATAGTTACCAATTAACTAGATTGCATAGGAATTTCCTTTTTTTCTGACACATAAGTTTATGGTAGATAAATCTTAACCCGTAACCCGTAACCCGTAACCCGTAACCCGTAACCCGTAACTCGTAACCCGTAACTCGTAACTCGTAACTTGATTTTTATCTGTCAAATATTTCATAATTTAAATATTCAATATTAACAATCCGACAACCCCGCTTATCCCAACAAGTTGAGAACAAGTCAGTGCTGTCGGATTGGTCTTATATCTTCAGCTACTTGCTTCTTATCTGATTAGTGTCATCTTTTTGATTTCAGTGTAACTAAGGGTCTTAAGCTGATAAAAATAGATACTTGTTGGAAGATTACCAGCATCCCATAATGCTATTCCATTATTGGCTTCAATAGTTTGTAATAACTGTCCAGAAATATTGTAGATTCTGATTTCTACTGGCTCTGTTATCAGTCTACCCTTGATTGCATATTTTATGGTTGTTAAAGTTGAAAATGGGTTAGGATAATTCACTAATGTATTCTCAGTAAACGCATCTATGTAACCACCGCTACCATCCTCAGGTGTGATACTGATAGAAGAATAAACACTTATCTCACCACCAAGTTCAACTGATTCTAACCAGTAATAATAAGTCATATCAAGCTCTACAGGATTATCATCAATAAAGTTATACTCCTGCAGTTCAGAAGTAGTGCCATGTCCGGGAATTAGAGCAACATTGATTTTTATTGCTGTCTCAAATGCGTCATCTGTATTACGATAAATGTTGAATCCAATTACATCTGTCTCGCTGGCAGTGAGCCAGCAAATGGAAATATAATCATATTCAGTAACATAAGTGGCTGTGAAAGCTGCAAGTTCAACTGGAAGGGTTGAATTATCAATATCAGTAGCTATTACAGGATTATATTTAGTAGTATTATCATCATAATATTGCTGATCACTCATTAAAGATTCTTCAAAACTTAAACCAGCTGTTTCCGTTTGATCTGCAATTTCTATCTTAACATGCACTAATTGAGTGGCAGTATCAGGCAAATCATTGCCCCAGCCTGAAACAGATGTATATTCAAATGTAATAGCCAACCTGTATGTTTGGTTGTCATTTACAATAAGAATATATAGTGGTGGACCTTGTGTAGTTGTGAGTGTTCCCTTTGTAACTGTCACTTTCCCATTTGTATAAATACTTGCTCCAAAGCCAGCAGTATTATAATTTATTAAAGCAATACCTGTACCTATTTTAGTACCTACTTCACTTGCAGCAGCCATTACATCAAACTCATAAAAAGTCGTATCTTCACTTGTTGTTATTTCTCCATTAGCAAAGGTAAATTCAATACCTACATCAGCAAATAGTAATATGGGTAGTATTAACAAAAGGCATAACAAAAATACAAATATTACTCTCATTTTTTCTCCTTAATGTAATGTATATATATATTTTGATATATGATTCAAAAAAATTATAATATTATTTCTAATTATCTCCACTACAACATATTGTGGAGAATTCGGAATATCTGTCCCAAAGGATGAATTTAATGTGACGCCTTCTTTATCAATATAAGCCTCTTAGTTTCATATAGATTGCCATTCACCTGTAATTGATAAAGATATATTCCTGTTAATTGTTCAACTCCATTCTCATCTTTTCCATCCCAGGGAATACCCACTTCATCATCTCCATAAGCTGTTCCTTTGTATAAATCCTTTACCAGCTCACCACGAATGTTGTATATCTTTACCTCTGCTCTTGCTGTTTTTGGAAGAAGAAAACTTATCTTTGTTGAACATCCTGCAAGAGGATTCGGCTTATTCTGATAAAGCCCATATTGTTTCGGTATTGTATGTGTCTCGTAATGGCTCTGGAGTCCCTTGAATTATTACTATAGCAGGCTCATATCTATGAAATGCTCCACCTAAATCCACGCTCTCAATCCAATACCAATCAGTTTCTCCCTGAATTCCATCCAATTCAACATCCTCATAAATATAATGATGAGGTTCTGAAGTCGTGCCATAACCTTCAATTAAATAATCAGTTATTCTTTCAGCAGTTGTGAAATCCTCTTCCGTATTTCTGTAGATAAACCAACCGAGATTGTCTGTCTCACTTTGTGTTACCCAATAAAGCGTTGGAACATTGTTGAGATATTGTGCTGTGAATATAGAGAGTTCTACCGGTAGGGTTACATCGCCATTGCCATAATAAGTTGGTGTAATTAGTTGAAAACGTGCGTTCCACCAAGCTGAATTAACTTGATCCCAATATAAATCAGACTCTACAGAAGGATCAGTGATAGTCATTCTTACTGTATAGAGATGGTACTTAACTCCTTGCGTAAGATTAACAC
>JACKQG010001443.1_pt1 | contig 32946 bp, 23 predicted proteins | sample 8237621 | NCBI WGS metagenome assembly JACKQG01 (sample SAMN15677084, study PRJNA649215) | marine metagenome | biome: marine; feature: Black Sea; material: saline water; isolation source: suspended particulate matter (SPM) from the Black Sea western gyre | collected 2013-06-09/2013-06-10 | depth...
GATGGTGGGAATAAAGATCAGCTGGCGTAAGCTGCGAAAGGCTTTTGGTCTGGCCTTTATGCTCTACCTGTTCTACTACCTGTTACTAGGTCTGATCTATTATGTCCTGCACGTTGATTACCGTTTTCTGTTCAGGGGTGTTCGATTGTTCCAGCCCGCAATACTGGTATTACTTGCCATGTATGCGCCCTGTTTCTTTATCTTCTTCCTGTCCAATTCTCTCCGCACTAACGGTGCCATGCGATTCGATGGACAGTCGGAGTGGCGAAGTATGTTACTAGCTGGATTGGGTAATTCCCTGGGTCTGCTGCTTATTGTCATTATCCAATATACAGCTTTTGCTGTCACCGGGATGGTACATTGGACCGATGGCTGGTTGTATGTGAATCTGCTCTTTGCTGTGGTTCCCATGATGTTTTTCCTGCCCTATTTCAACCGGATTTTTTTCCGCATGACTGGCCGTATCTATCTGGGACCCATGGTCACCTGTCTTATCTTAATAATGATCTTGCTGACCAATACAGTAGTATATATCCCGATCTAGTGTTGGGTCAAGTCCTAAAAGTTCTGTTAAATGAATTTAAGCGGCCACGGTCTTTGGTTGTTTTAATTCAGTCTCTTTGTGTTGCTGTTTTCCCTGATCTATAAGACTCATATCAAGATATTGACGCGCAGTCATCCATTCCTCTGCCTGTTCCATGTACAAGACGCCTATCGGACGTACAGTTCAATCCCGGGCAATCCTCCAACCACCCTGGGCAACCTTCAAACGAGCTTGGGGAATCTTCAAATGATCGTGGGCAGGCTTCCCCCAAGCCTGGGGCGGACGGAAAATGATCGGGCGTTCTTCCAATTACTTCGGGCAAACGTTCCCCGATCTTGGGCAGGCTTTCCCCAGGTTTGGGCAAAGGTTCCCCGAAGTCGGGGGACAGTTCCCCAACTGGTTAAGCAACATTTTTTCTGTAAAAAGCTGATTCAGTACTCTCCTGTTTAACATATTCTTTGCTTAAATACATCCTTCCAACCAGCCAGTCATCATTAATTTCCACCAGCACTGCTGACACCAGCCGAAGACATGATTCAACATTGGGGAAAAGTCTGGCAACACGGGTTCTTCGGGCGATCTCCTGATTGAGCTTCTCCATTCCATTGACCGTTCTGATCTTGCGATGATGGATCATCGGGAACTGTAAGAAAGTCAAGCCATCCTCAATGTTTTCCTGAAGCCATTTCACGAACTCAGGTGCTTTGTCACAGCTTCAGGCTTAAAGGCCAGGGATTTCATAACACTGATTACACCAGAAATGGACCGAAAACCAGATGAATGGAATTGAATATAATCCACAATTCCTGATGAAATCTAGAAGATTACAGCTTGAAATGAATAAAGACTACTTCGCTTTTCTCCACTCTACAGGTAGAGTCGCGGTAGTGTCAAAACATACCGACTTAACCACTATTAAGGAGACTTTCGATGAACGATCTGTCTGATATTGTGGAAGAACAGGAAGAAATAATCCGAATTCTTGGCGAACTAAAACATGTTAGTTGTTATGATTACAGCCAGGTAATGCATCAAACAGCTACCTATCTTGATAACCACCAACGATTGACACAGGAATCAGATGGTTTTGAAGAATTCAGTGTTGATAAGTTTCTGAAAATCGATTCAAAGGATAAACCAGGCTACTACAGGTTTAAAAAGCCAGCCGGACTTTCGATGGCTGATATTGCTTATAGGTTGTTTATAGAAATTCCCGCGATTTATGGTGTTATGACAGGCGACGGTCCGGTTGCGTTTGGAAATGATCTGACTGTCGCCATTGCCAATTCATTAGAGGATAAAATACAGTACACAGATGTTAATGTTATTGATGACAAAACATTCATAAAAATTATCCTCGACTATGAGAATCTCCCGATCAACCTTCTTCGTGTCGAGGACATTGATTGCATGCGGATGGACTGGATTGGCTGGTTGGAAGAAGCAATTGATAGATTTGAACTGCAATATCTAATAATTAGCGATTTAAGCTTAATCTACAGACCTCAGATTTATCCTAAGCTGGTACGCTTGGCGCGAGAATCAAATGTAAATATTATAGGTTTTGTCAATAGTTATTAAAATATGGGCTATTCAACGAATTACCTCAACTCCATACCGCTCACATTCATACACCAAATCCAACCCACAATTACGGGCAATACGAAGCAGCCGGCCACTAGTTCTGATTGTCCGCAGCGTGATTTTCTTGTTTACTACTGACCGCATCCGCAATTCAACCATTGCTCTGCGGAATTGAAATATTAGAAATTGGCTGGCACTAGGTGGTGGAGGTGGAATTTCGAGCGGTTTAGAGTTTTTCTTTGATGGAAGTTGGGGTCGAGGGATGAATTCGAAAATATGTAATTCATTAAAATGTTTCCCTTCTCGATAAATATCTGATAGATAGGTGCTTGCAGCGTAACCCCTAAGGTAATTTCCTCGGCGATTATCGTAATGGCAAAGTTTGGTAGCACGCTCAACAATTTTTCCAAATGCCTTGGGCATTATCACTACCAACTCATTGCCTCGGCGTTTGGACTGAGCATTAGTCAAAATTTTATAAAACTTGTCAAGTTCATCCTGGTGCTCTGGAACCTTGGCTCGTTTCCTACGCATTTTGTGTAACACCTGAGAATTGAGCAGCCATCTTCAAATCGTTCTGCCGGGTGATTTTAACATTCTTAACATAAGCCCAGACTGCCTGGCTAGACATATGCTTATTTTTTATTTTATGAATGGTTTCCCATGTTGTTTCCTGATCAAATGTTCCTTGAGCTGATTCCGCAATAAATCGAAGAATTTTATAATTAATACCTAAAAGATCTTCCAGCTGGTAATTACAGAGTATGACAAAATGTTTATAAATATTATATGTCCCACGATAAAAACTTTGGGAGCGGGAAGGCGCAAATACCCTGGCCTGAAGACATAAATTGCTTAAACTGATTTCCTTGGTCTGGAGCTTAATGTTGTATAGTTCACGACCAATTTTTAGGATATCCAATTCAGCTGACTTTGCAAGTTCTTCGATTCTTTGTGGCCAGGGAGAGTCCAATAAGGCTATTATATCCGCACCCAACGCAGCTTTGGGATATTTTTTGTTAGGTTCATCAATTCGGATTGGTTGAAGATTGAGTTCATACATTGGCTGTTTCCACTTGTAATAATGTTATTATACATACTAAATTTATAATATAGAAGGTATATATGAAACAATATAACTAATAATAGCATTTAGGGAATTCTGTTTCTATGACAAAGCAAGAAGCCATTAAATGGTTATTTCAGTATGCAAACTGGAAGAAGAAAGACTGGGTTGAAAAGTTGGATGTTTCCTATGCTCAACTGCGCAAATGGTTATCTGACGACGAAGTGAATATCAGTGCACTCACTGTGGTAAAAGCGGCAGGTTTACACCATTTTGGCATCGAATGGCTAGATACTGTTCAAAGGGATTTAAACTTGTATCCTATTAGGGAGGAACTAACTTTTTCAGAAAAAATTCCGTTCACCGAAGAAATGATTCCAAAGAAACTAAGAAATATTGAGGAACCAATCCGGACAGAAATTATTCCGCCAAGCCCTAAATTGACCGGAGGCCATCAATTCCCCAAGTTACATACTATGCAAATAAAACAGTCAGAGCGGCAACCTACTAAAGTAGGATTAGATATATCGTCAGATAAGTTAATTAGCGAGAATGCAATATCAGCTACGATAATGGATACTGCAATGATACCCTTGCTAAAACCCGGTATGGTCGTCTATGCTGAACCTCAGGAAGATTTTATCAACGGTGAACTCGTACTGGTAAAAATTCCGGAAAATGGTGTTCTCATCGGGGAGTACTTTGAAGCAAATGATATTGCACTATTAGTTCGAATAAATGCACCACCGCTTCCATTTAACTTTGATCAAGACTCCACCTACGGTATCACCTGGATTAATTTGCCAGAGTCACAAATATTGCTGTAAGTCTGCTTGGGTTTCTGACAACTGCCCAAGCATGCAAGACATAGGGAGGGGGGGGGTATTAGACCTATAGGATAAATTGCTTTGTACCGTCTCTGACGATAAATATGAAAATATGAGGTGAGATTAATTGCTCCAGTTTTAAAATTAGGAGGAATTAAATGTTCTCGATCCCAGATTCTTTGCAGGTTGATTTGGATAATATTTCTGTAAAATATTTAAGATTGATTAGTGTGGTTGCCAGCCGCAAATTATTCATAAACCATATACAGCCTTGAAAGCTCTAATTGGAATTGTGGATTTCAAAGCTCTGAAAGGAATGTCATTTACCTTCTTTAATATTTTCAAATAATCGAAACTTAACAACCCACCTTCATCGTCAATATAAAATCGATAGTTCATTACGATATCATTCATCGATCCTAGCACGGACCGGCTATCAGTTTTTGCGTAATGGATGTTATGATATTCATCCAATACATCGGGCACAATGAAATCAAATCCGGAACCAATTAATATGGTATTAACAAAATACATCAAGAAGAGCTTATCTAGTTCCCGAATCTGCCCTCGATTTACATTAGGAGTAATGAAATTGAATAAGGTCTTTTTATTTACGAATACCACACACTTCCTTCTCTCAATATAAATCAAATTGGCATACCATTCTCCTAATCGGGAATTGTCTGTTTCAGCTATAGATAAATCTGCCTTTTTCAAGCCCATTTCTTTTTGGAGTTTTTGAGTACAACGGATCAGCTGCATAATTTTGTGTTATTAATTTACAGTTAATTCGATATTGATTATTATTCATCATCAATAGAAAATGTATGATTACTCCTTTCCAGTGTACCAAAAACGTTAAGCAGGATAGGTTTTGGGAATTTGATTATGACATGAGTTTTGGTAAAAACTGTCCCGAGGGTGGGTTAGGTTTGAATTAGATGTTTTGAAACTGTGTCAAAAAGGGCGTCTTTAGGTGCTTGAAAAATCCTGGTGGGCTTTGAGATGCGTTTTTGTCACTTATAACCCCATATATAAAACACATTACCTAAAGAAATAAAAGAAGACTTTAGTCCTCCTTCAATTATTTTAATTTCCACTAAAAGCGTTATAGGAATTCTGGTTTAATGGTATACTATGTGGAACGTGCTCAAAGCAATGGAAGGCATGTAATTATTACTCTTGACTAGAGATACAATGCTAATTATATTTTCTCAATGCAAACGATTGCATTACTAACATTTCGAACTCCGGTATTTTGCTGGCAGTATTCTGACCAATGATATATTGACAGGGGTGTGTTGGTAAGGTCAAACAATTAACCTTAAGGAGAAAACCATGTGGATTAAGTTTCTGAGAATTATAACTATCCTGACTTTTATAGCGATGGTTATGTATTCTTGTGAGGACACTAAAGATGACGGAGACAAAGAAGTACCCGTTCCGACAATTACATCTATCGAACCATTCGCCGGTTACCCAGGTGAAGAAGTTACAATAACAGGTGAGAATTTCAATGCTGTCTACTCAATGAATCTAATTCAATTGAAAGATGATGCAGTATTTCACCTAGAAACGGTTACACCGAATAGTGGTACTGAAACAATGTTAACATTTACGCGACCCAACATCAGTGGTGTTGGTGTAACAATTCATGCCTGGCTACAGGTGCGCAATCTTGCTGATTCAGAAGAAAAAGTCAGTGATAGCGTTGCCATTGACATGTTGCCGGTGTTCGATATCATTAGTGTGGCAGGTTTGCCAAAAACCAAAGGTGGTATTGCATTTGATGATGCTGGAAACATGTATGTACGCGGACAGGATCCGGGTGAGATATATAAGATTACACCGGATGGTACAGAATCGTATTTTGGTGAGACGCATTGGGGTGAAGGTGAAATGGTTTTCGACGCTACCGGTAACCTCTATGCTGCAGTAGTTTGGGGTGATTATGGAATCTGGAAAATCCCACCGACCGGAGGAACTGGCGAATTATACCTGGCTGATGCTGATGCTCCGCAGCCGTTCTGTTTGGATTTTGATGCCAACGGAAATTTCTACGTTGGCAGCGCTGGAGGTGCTATATACCGTGAATCAGCGTCAACAGGCGAGATCACAACCCTGATCGATGGTCTTGGCTGGGGTACACCGATGCGACTGTTTGGAGATGATATCTACTGGTACACCAAGAATGACTCGGGAAGCAACGGTCTATACAAAGCGCCGATTCCCGCCGATGGCGATACGATTGCTACCAGTTCCATAACTCAAATTCTGTTTTCTGATGACTATAATCCTTCCGGCCTGGCAGTTGACGGTCTAGGAGATGTGTATTTGATGGATGGTTGGATAGATAAATCGGATAAAACACTTCCCGGTATGCTGGTTCGTGTTACCCCCGCTGGTGTGGTTGAAGACGTCTTCGAATTACCGACACAAAATCCGAATAAGGCGGCCTGGTTTGATAACAAAATCCATGTCACCGCAGGTGATTTGGATAGCACCGTCTACATAATTCATCTTGGCGAAGAACGCGGTACCGGGGCGGTTCCCTGATATCGTTAAAACTATAATATAATTATCAAGGCGCTCCTTTTAAATAAGGGGCGCCAATTCGCTTCAGAGTCGTAATTAGAAAAAGAGGCTCAATTGGGAAAGATATACCTATGAGAACATATCAAAACCATAGAAAAAGTGCGCTGGTATTGGCCAGGCTGATAAGCTTACTGGTTTGTTTGGGACTGCAATCTGTACTCTGGGCCGGTATCACCGGCAAGATTGCCGGTAGAATTACCACTGAGGATACCGGAGAACCATTGCCCGGTGCAAATGTGGTTGTTGTTGGTACATCTCAGGGCGCCGCAGCTGATGTCGATGGTGAATATTACATTTTGAATCTGCGTCCCGGTAGCTATACAGTGGCGGTTTCAATGATGGGATATCAATCAGTTATCATTCAGAATGTTAATGTTATCGTGGACCATACAGTAGTTTTGGATTTTGTACTCCCGACCATGGTTTTGGAAGGTTCGGAAGTCATTATTATGGCTGATCGCGAAGTCGTAATAATGGATCGTTCCGCCAGTGAAATCAGTATATCCGCTGACGATATTGCCACGGTTCCCGCTGTACGTGATGTGTGGGATTACCTAAACCTTGAAGCAGGCATTGAAGATGATTTGATTCGTGGTGGTGGCCTAGATCAGACCGCTTTGATGGTCGATGGGCTGGCTATTGTGGATAATCGATCCAATGAGCCCATTATGATGCTGAATCTCAGCTCGATTGATCAAATTAATATTATTAAAGGTGGTTTTAATGCAGAGTACGGAAATATCCGCTCAGGATTGATTAATGTTACCACAAAAGAGGGATCAACCTTTGATTACAGCGGAACGATTGATATTCAATTTGATCCGGCGCAACAGAAACATGATGGTCACTCGTTATACGACCCGGAAAATTATTATCTGAAGCCATTTTTGGATCCGTTAGTAATGTGGAGTGGTACCCAGAGTGGCGCCTGGACGCCGGAGATGAAGGAAAGTTACCCGGATTTCATCGGCTGGGCTGCTGTTTCATCTAATCTAGCTTCCGATTCTGATCCATCGAATGATATGACACCCGAGCAAGCCCGCGATCTGTTCATGTGGTATCATCAGGTTGAAGGCAGCGATGACCTAGGTCAGAAGAAAGGGCAATATGCCCACAAGCCGGATTTCAATATTGACCTCGGTTTCGGTGGTCCGGTGCCTGTGCTTGGTAAAATGTTAGGCGATATGACCTTCTATTTTTCGCACCACGATAAAAGTGAAATGTTCGCCTTACCAACGGTACGCGATTTTTATCATGAGGCAAATACCCACTTGAGTCTCACCGTCCGGCCGACTGCCAAAACGAAACTGAAAATCGAAGGACTGCACGGAGAAATCAACACCGTTGCGGCCAGCCCCGAAGGATCAGGTAATAACTGGTATCTCACCGGTGGATCAGATATTTTCTCAAGTTATCTGGCAACCTCGGATGCTTATGAAGAAGGTGGTGGATCGGCGCTGTATTGGCCCGATGCTTTGAATCCTTTCGATGTTTATCGATCGATGCTGGGTTTTTCCTTTGATCATGTTTTGAGTCCTAGCACATTTTATAATGTCAGGATTTCCCAAATACACATAAAAAATGTCTGTGATGGTCCCGGCTCATTACGTGATACCACAACGATCCGCACTTTTGGCAATTTTGCAGTAGATGAAGCACCTTATGGTTTTTTAGTGGCCAGCAATTATACCCCTTCTGGTGACCGGATGGTGTTTGCATCGCTGGGCGGTGTGGCCAGAGATCAATCAGAAGTGAATTCATTGAATGTAAAATTTGATCTGATCAGCCAGGTCAATAAACGCCATCAATTGAAGACCGGCTTTGAATTCAATTATGATGATATGCTTACCAAATACTGGAGTCAATTCGATTATGCACCAAAAAATAATTACCTGCGCAAATACCGGGCTTTTCCCATCCGGCTAGGAGCCTACATACAGGTTAAAATTGAGATCAAGGGACTGATCGCAAATGTTGGTGTACGGCTTGATAGTAACTTCCCGAATCAGGATTGGTATTCGGTCGATCAGTATTCAAAATACCTGAGTCCAAATTATAAGGATGATTTCACCACCGAGGCGCCAACGGAGCCAGCTAAGGGCCATCTGAAAATAAGTCCACGCCTGGGTGTTTCACATCCCATCACCGAGGCTGCAAAACTGTATTTTAACTATGGTCATTTCTATTCCATGCCTTCGTCATTTGATATGTATCAGATTGGCTATGGAACGGCATATCAGGGAATCGATTATCTGGGTAATCCATCGGCTGATATTCCCAAGACGGTCGCGTATGAACTGGGGGTGGAATATGACCTGTCCAACATGATTCTGATCCATGCCTCCGGGTACTACAAAGATGTTTCCGATCAGATCGGTTACGTGGGGTACACCAATATTGATGGTAGTGTGAACTACACTACTACCGAAAATATTAATTATGAAGATATCCGCGGATTTGAGTTTCGAATTCAAAAACGCTATGGCCGCTGGTTTACAGGTTGGTTGAACTATAACTATCTGGTGCAAACTTGGGGTTATTTTGGCCGTGATCATTATTTTGAAGATATTCGTGATCAGATGCGTTATGGTTATCAAAACCCAAAACAGGAGAAACCACTGTCGCGGCCTTATTTGAGAGCCAACTTGGTGTTCCACACACCGAAAACATTCGGTCCGCAGTTATTAGGTCGGCATCCGTTGGACCAACTCCAGATTAATCTGTTATTGGGCTGGAAAGCCGGTGAGTATGTAACCTGGGATCCACTCGACACGTACGAATTACAGGATAACTTGCAGTGGAAAGGACAATATTCCACTGATCTGCGTTTGGGGAAAAGCATATCCCGGAAAAGCAGTAATGTGATGCTATTTCTGGAAGTAACGAATATCCTTGGATTAAAATACATCTCCACGCAGGGTTTTTCCACTGGCGATGACTGGCGCAGTTATCTGGAATCATTGCATCTACCGATGTACAAAGATGAGCAGTATGAGGCTGCTGGTTATTCGGGCGGTGATGATAAGGTCGGTGACGTTAAAAGCAATGATAAGCCCTATATCAATATGCCCAACCGCGAATTTCTCACGTACTTGAATCCGAGGAGATTAAGCCTGGGATTGAGAATTAATTTTTGAGCACGGAGCTTAGAATGAAAAATCAAAAAAATCTAATTACTGTGGTTTTTGCCATAATATTCTTCATCGGTGCCCAAATATTGTATTCCGGTACGTTCAAATGGGTTCGGATTGGCAATGTTGAAATGAAGGTCGTGGATAATACCGATCAAGATCAATTGGCTGGCAGTCGGGCTGTCTATTATTATTATGATAATTATAACTGGTTTCACCTGTACAATGCCGGATGGCATTTAGGGACTAAGGACTGGGTTGATGAAACAGGTACTACCTGGCCGGTTAAAGTTGTAGGGACCGCCACCGCTGGCGCCAATGAAAGCAATAACACCTTGCCAGTGGCCGATGCCGAAGGAATTACTTTAAGGCGCTATGTACGGCATCAACCACCAACTATCAAAGTTGGCGAGGAATACCTGAACGATCCGTTTCCTTTGACCGGCGATGAAGTTAACCCGGATAAGATTCCTGGTACGGCGGATATGCTGCTGGAATCCACCGTCAATACGGTAATGGGGGTCACGTTGAAGCAGAAAGTTTTAGCTTGGAGCAGCGCCGATTATGATGATTTCATTATATACGACTGGACCTTTGTTAACACCGGCAATATCGATGACGATGATGAAATTGAATTACCGAATCAGGATTTGGAAGATGTTTATTTCATGCGCATGAATAATTTTTACTCGCCGGGCCGGGGAATCCCCTGGTATAGTACCTATGGCGAGCGGGTGGGCGATTCGCTGCGAATGATGTATGGCTATCCCAGCCGCTCCCAGGATTCGGATTACGATGATTTTGGTGACCCTGATAACGATACGGGATTTCTGAATCGCCCGTTTTATGTTGGAGAAGCATTCCTGCATGCCGATAAATCAACAGCCGATCATACAGATGATATCACTCAGCCGCGGATGACAGGTGTCAATACGGTGGAAATATTTTGGCTGAAATATGAAGCGGCGGGCCATAGCGCCAGCGATCTGGCAAATCTGTATCAAGTCTTGCAGTATGGTTTCGGCGGACCACTGTTCAACTTCGGCTACCAGACCAGCGGCGTTTATCCCGGCGTAGATACCTACCATTCCTTGCGGATGGATGAGCAGGGCTACAAATTCGCCAAGAATATTCCCTGGTGGAATTGGCGGGCAATCGCCCATACCTCCTGTGGACCCTATGACCTGGCTTATGGCGACAGCGTCCGGTTTGTGTATGCATTTGTAATGGGCACCATTTCTCCGGAAAAGGGCTGGGAAGTTGGGCGCGCCTGGCAGAATGGAACCGCCACTTGGGATGGCTCCAACAATTTACCGCAGCCGTTTATCGATAATCCCGATTTATACGATGATGCCAATGATTATGCCAAGGATTGCTGGGTAGCAACCGGAAGGGATTCGCTTTTTAAAAACGCCTGGGCGGCACAGTATGCGGTAAAGAATGATTATAATCTACCAGTTCCACCACGGACACCATCGCTGGAAGTTATGGGTATGCCGGAACATATCCAGGTGAGCTGGGGTGATGAATCGGAGTCAGATACCGATTTTTCCGGTTACCGGGTTTATCGTGCGATTGGTTGTCCTGACACCACTTTTACACGGATTTTCGAATGCGGTGGCAATACCAGTATACCGGTTACTCACACCTACAATGATACATCCGCTCAACGAGCCGTTGCTTATTTTTACTATGTGACTGCGTTCGATAATGGCCTGAGTAATGAGCCCAGTCCCAATGGAGTGGTTCGCAGTCTGGAAAGTGGTTGGAATCTTAATCGAACTCGGGCTGCTGTTTATCGCTCACGACCAGCCGGTACGCTAAAAACAGTTCGAGTTGTTCCAAATCCGCTCAATGTGAATGCTAATAATTTCCCTGGAGAACCCAATAAAATTGTGTTTATGGATATTCCCGGGCAGTGCACGATAAAAATCTTTACCGAAAGTGGAGATTTGGTTAAAACTATCGAGCATGTTTCCAATTCCGGTGATGAAATCTGGGGTGGTAATATTCTTGATCTGCAAACGGTTTCCAATAGTGGCCAACTCTTGGTCAGTGGTCTGTATCTGGCTCATATTACCGATACTGAAACCGGTGAATCCACAGTAACAAAATTCGTTATAATCAGATAAAAATTGGATAGCCTGAACAATAGAGGTAAAAAATATGACACGGAATAAAAATTTCTTAATCCTCTTGGTATTAATGCTCGGGTTGTTCCAACCGGATTTGAATGCCGAAATGAAGAAGGTGGCTCAGGCCGGTTATCAGTTTTTGAAAATCGATGCCGATGCCCGGGCGGCAGCTATGGGTAGTGCCGTTACCCTGGCTGGTAGTGGTGCCAGTTCCATGTTTTATAATCCGGCCGGCTTGACTGAGCAGGTTGCCGGATTGGATTTTTTCAGCACCCAGACTTACTGGTTGGCGGATATCAGGTATTTCACGCTGGGGCTGACCAAGAACCTTGGTCAGATTGGTGTAGTCGGATTCAGCCTGCATACCGCCGATTACGGCAAAATTATCGGTACTCGTGTTGCCGATAATGATGCTGGCTTCATCGAAACCGGCAATGTGGATGTAGATGCCTCAGCTTTCGGTATATCTTTCGCCCGGGGACTAACGGATCGTTTCTCTGTTGGGGGGCAAGTGAAATTCGTAAGCCAAAACCTCGGTAAAACCCTGATGCCCGATGGGGAGAAAACCAATACAACCAGTGGATTGGCCTATGATTTTGGTACAATCTACTATCCTGGTGTAAAAAGCTTCCGATTTGGGATGAGCGTGAGAAATTTTTCTCAGGACTTGAAATATGAGGATGATACATTCCCATTACCCCTGACCTTTACCATAGGGTCAGCATTGGATGTTACAGACTTTCTGGGCATAATTGGTGAGAATCACGACCTTCTATTTGAGATTGATGCCATACATCCGCGTGACTACACCGAGCGAATAAACCTGGGGTGGGAATATGGCTTTAAGAAAATGTTATTCCTCCGCGGTGGCTACAAGTTTAATCATGATACCGAAGGATTGTCACTGGGATTTGGATTGTCTTTATCTGTTGCAGGAATAATGACCAACTTGAGTTATTCCTTTAATGATGCCGTTGATTTTTCACCCATCAACAGGATCTCGGTCGGTCTATCTTATTAGCCGGGATCAGTGGAACATTATCGGAGCCGGAAAAAATGCTAAATTCCGATGGTATTGGCTATACTGATAGCCACCATGAATTCCGGTGCAACAGTGACCGTTGGATATTTGTCCAGACAACCAGTGGTCATGATTTACAGCCCAAAGTTTAAGCTATATCCCAGATGATGTTACCGTGCAGACCTGGTAAATCACTGTTAAAACAAGTTTGTGTAACCGATAGACACACCAGCACCTGATGAACAGAAAATACCAGCAACAATCAGTCCGGTATCACAGAAGACTCAATGGTCGTATTGGCCGATTAGTACTTGCATTATCATTGATTGGGTCCGTCCAACTGACAGCTGAAAAACAGCTCTTTTTTGAACCGACTGATAGGCTGGACCGCTTGAATTCAGGAAAGTCTAAAACTGAATTGTATGAGTCATTTACTACCTACACGATTGAGAGACCGCTAGAGAAAATCTACCAAGCTTTAGCATCGGATTCAGAGACAGTCAACCTTCAGTTTTCCTCTGATTTTTTGTTTAAAATTCAGCTGGAGCACCATTCATTATTGGGTGACAATTTCCGATTGCGGATTGGAACCGCCCAGGGTGTAATTGAAGATCCAGTATCTTTGGCTGACACCTATAGTGGAAAGATAGTTGGCGATCAAAAAAGCATTGTGAGACTAACAGTTGCCAATGATTATTTTTCCGGATTTATCAAAACTGGAAATAACGTCCAATATTATATTGAATCAGACAATCCCATGGTAACCCAATCAGAATCTCGGTCAAATATCAGATTATATAAAATAGACCCCGAAAAAAATGTTGGGATAGAATTGATGGATGATTATCATCCAGCACCTGAATGGTACCCGAAAATAGAAGATTTTAATCGCCCGTTACAAATTGTTGATTTTTCGGATACTGTCATGTATGAAGCTGAAATTGCCTTAATTGCTGATTACGCCGCCTACGCCAATGTCAATTCAACTACTCTTTTAGCCAATGAGCTGTTGAATATTTTGAACTATACCGACTCTTATTACAATCAACTGAATATCACTTATCGATTGGTGGAAATCTATATTGTGACCAGTGCCGCAGCCGATCCTTGGCCCGATACAGACGATGCTGGTGTAATGCTCAGCGCCGTGGATCAGTGGGTGGCTAATGGTGGGTTGTCCAACTGGCACGATCTGGCTACCTTTTGGACCGGTCGGAATTTTGGTTATTCTTACGCTTGGCTGAACACGATTGGTGATTACGGTCGCCATCACTTAGTTGAATTCTGGGACATTGGATATACCCGCTGGTCAGCAAATTTTCAAGCTCATGAAGCAGGTCATAATTGGGGCACGCAGCACGTTGTGCACGATCCCCAGTGGATTATGAGCCCCAGTATTTATTATGGAGTAATCAATTGGCATTCCTCAACAATTGCCGCGTTTCCGGGTTTTATTACACAAGCACTGGAGCATCTAGGCCCGGTTGACTCGGTTTCAACCCCGGCTTTCCTCTTTCATCAACCGGCAGTAATTGACGATGATAACCAGAATGGAATTCCCGATCCAGGTGAAACGTTTGATATTCAATTACAAGTTGAGAATATTGGTGCTAACACCAGCGGAAACACAATTATTAGTTTAAATCTCAGCGGACCAGGTAGCAGTTGGGCTACCCTGATGAGCCCCAGCGATACTGTTGGCGTTATGGAGCCTTTCTCTCCGGTAAATGCAAGTCACTCAGTGTCCATTGATCAAAATACCCCAATTCCCTTAATGATAAATTTGAATTATACCATTTCAGATGGTAATGTTTCAGGAACAATATCTTATGAACTGGCTATCGGCCGTGTTCCGGTCTATAATTTCAGCGTGACAGGCGTTAATGATACTGGTAATTCCAATGACAAATTCGATCCTGGGGAAACTGTCGTGCTGCTGCTGGATGTTGAAAATCTGGGCGAGGTGCCGGGGCATAATATACAGTTGAAAGTCCAGCCTGCTACGGTGGCATTACCTTACATCCAGAATCTGGATTCCACCCAACTTATTGATTATCTCGATCCAAACGAATGTGTGCAACGCGAATTTTCGTGGGATATTTCCAGCGATTTTCCGGTTGGAGGTGAGTTGGAATTGACAATTGTACTAGGCGATAGTGTCAGCTCGGTACAACGCCAACGCTCATTTATTGTCGGGAATCCCAATCAACATATTTTTTGGGAAGATTTTGAATATTTTGGCTTGGGTTCAGTTAATTCCGAATGGTTACAGGTGCAGGAAACCACTATTCTGGCGATTGATGTTCAGAATGACCTTGAGGTTCACGATGAAGACAACGGCGAATGGGATTCCAGTCCCTATGCTGGGCATCGATCAATGTTTATTTATGAAAACTGGTTCACCGATGGACCGGGTGATATCAGGATTATTTCGCCGATGATTGATCTACAAACTGCAACAGCTCCCCGTTTGAGTTTTAAGGAAATCAGGGGTTGGGATAATTACTGGCCACAGAGAAAAACCGAGCATGAGATTTGGATAGAGAGTTCTACCAGCAGTACTGGCCCCTGGACTGCTGTAACTGGCATTACTGCCCATGAAAGTAATTTTCAGAATTGGCAGAATGTTGTGGGAATTGATCTTTCAGCGCTAGTTGGGGAGCAAATTTATCTGTCATTTTTCACCAACACCCATCATTATTATTGGAGAATTGATGATTTTGCAATTACAGATAGTAATCTGAAACTCCCCGGAGAGGTTATTGCCTCAGCGATATTTTCCATTGCACAAAATTATCCCAACCCCTTCAACGCAAATACAACAATCAGTTATAATCTACCAGCCCTGGCTAATGCAACGTTAACGGTGTTCGATGTCGCAGGGCAAGAAATAATTACTCTTGTAAATACCATGCAATCCGCCGGTGATTATGATATCCAATGGGATGGTGTAAATCATTCCGGTCACCCTGTGAGCGCTGGAGTATATTTATGCCGGATTAGTGTGGGTAATAGCAATAAAACAATTAAAATGGTATTTTTAAAATAAGGAAGTACTTCCTAATAGTCAGTTTTAAATACTACAGTATTAGAAGTAAAGATGAGTATGAAAAACAAATTTAATATTAGTAATTTGCTATCTTTGACTAGCAAAACGGCCGTTATTACCGGCGGCGCTTCCGGGATTGGTTTGGGAACTGCCCAACGGCTGGCGGAAGCCGGAGCCAACATTGCCATTCTTGATATTCAGGCCGCTAAAGGTCAGGCGGTAGTAGTAGATATTGAAAAATTGGGCGTCAAAGCCTTATTTGTCGAATGTGACGTCCGTAGCAATGAGTCCTGTCGGACTGCCGTTGAAGTGGTGGTGGCAAAATTCGGCCGCATCGATATTTTGTTTAACAACGCCGGTGTAGCTATTCGGAAAAACTGTATCGATCTAAAAGAAGCCGAATGGGATCTGGCTGTTAATGTGGGTTTGAAGGGCATGTATCTAATTTCCCATCACGTTTTGCCCCACATGATTGCAGCTGGCGGTGGCAGCATCATCAACACCGGTTCCGGCTGGTCGCTGAAAGGCGGTCCTTATGCCGTTTCCTATTGCGCGGTTAAAGGCGGTGTGCTCAATCTGACTCGTGCCATGGCCATCGATCATGGCCATCAAAATATCCGCGTGAATTGCGTCTGTCCTGGTGATGTTGATACCCCACTTTTGCGCAGTGAATGCGTCCAACTGGGGGAAGATGAAAATGATTTTATGGCTGATGCTGCCGACCGCCCCTTGAACCGAGTTGGTACCCCGGAAGATATCGCTAATGCGGTATTGTTTTTCGCCAGCGATATGTCTGCCTGGATCACCGGTGCCCATCTGGTGGTGGATGGTGGCGGAATCGCCTGATTAATTAACAATGGAATTATTTGAGAATTAAAATGCCAAAACCTGAAAAATTCATTCATCCCTACATTCCCAATTCCCTACCGAAAATTCAGCAGGCAATGTTGGCCGAGATCGGTGCTGACAGCATTGATGAGCTTTACGCTGACATTCCCAATGATCTTCGGTTCCAGCAGTCATTGGATATTCCCGAGCCCATTCTGAGTGAGGCGGCGTTGAAACGTCATGTACAGCAGATTCTGAATAAGAATATCACATGCGAGGAATACCTGTCTTTTCTCGGGGGTGGTTGTTGGCAGCATTATGTACCTGCCATTTGTGACGAGATCAACGGTCGCTCAGAATTTCTTACAGCTTACGCTGGTGAGCCCTACGAGGATCAGGGCCGGTTTCAATCCCTGTTTGAATATCAGAGTCTGATGGCCGAACTGCTGGATGTGGATGTGGTGAATGTGCCGAATTTCGATTGGAGTCAGGCCGCTGCAACCAGCCTGCGGATGGCTGGGCGGATCACTAGCCGCAAGACGGCACTCGTTTCCAAGTGGACCGGTCCAGACCGCTTGAACATGATCAAAAATTATCTTCAACCGGTGATGGCTGTACAATGCTTGCCCCACGATCCGCAAACTGGACTGGTTGATTTGGATCGGTTAGCTGATCTGCTTAGCCCCGAGGTGGCAGGTGTTTACATCGAAGTCCCGGAATTTTTAGGACCGCTTGAAACCAACGGCGATGTAATTGCCGATATGGTTCATAAAGCTGGAGCCTTATTTGTGGTGGGCGTGGATCCCAGCTCGCTGGGGGTGATCAAACCACCAAGCCAATACGGCGCCGATATTACCTGTGGCGATATTCAACCCTTGGGAATGCATCTGAATTATGGTGGTGCTTTGGGTGGTTTCATTGGTACCTGCGATGATGAAATATTTGTCAGCGAGTATCCCTCGCGACTGTTCGGGATTACCAAAACCAGTGAGGAAGGTGAGTACGGTTTCGGTGATGTACTTTATGATCGTACCTCATTTGGCGACCGGCAGAACAGTAAGGAATATGTTGGTACCGCTTCGGCTTTGTGGGGGATTACCGCTGCTGTATACCTATCGCTCATGGGTCCCCAGGGTATGCATGAACTGGGACAGAATATTCTCCAGACTTCGCTTTACACCCAGCAGAAAATTGGTCAGCTTCCCGGAGTCAAGGCACCACGGTTTTCCGCCAGTCATTTCAAAGAATTTGTCGTAGATTTTTCAGAATCGGGTAAATCGGTAGCGGCCATCAATGCCGCGCTCTTGGAACGGGGAATCTTTGGTGGGAAAGATTTAAGCATTGATTTTGCCGAACTGGGTCAATCGGCTCTGTTCTGCATCACTGAAATTCACACAAAAGCCGATATTGATGCGCTGGTGAATCATTTAACCGAAATACTAAACGAGTAATCGGAGTAAATATGCAACAACGATCAGCACAGCAGACCAGAAAATTTCATCAGGCCAAATGGGATGAAGAAATAATTTTTGAATTGCATACGCCTGGTGAGCGGGGAATAATTGTACCAGCAGTGGAAGACGAAATTGCTACTGATGTGGGTGATGTTATCTCCAGTCTACCCGCTGCTCTGCGGCGCAAGCAGCCACCGGCCTTGCCGGAAGTTGGACAGATGCGGGTTTTGAAACATTTTCTGCGCTTATCTCAACAAACCCTGGGAGCTGATTTCAACGTGGATGTGGGCCAAGGAACCTGCACTGTCAAATACAATCCCAAGATCAATAAATATCTGGCGGCCTCCCCAAAAGTGACCGAACTGCATCCCTGGCAGGATGATTCCACAGTTCAGGGTGCCTTGGAAATCATCTACCGGCTGGATCAATATTTTCAGAAAATATCCGGGCTCGATTATTTCTCGTTTCAGCCACCATCCGGTTCAGCGGCTATTTTCACCATGGCTGCGATTGTGGAAAAATATCATCGCACCCGTGGTGAGCAGGATCAGCGTGACGAAATCATCACCACCATTTTCAGTCACCCATCAGATTATTCCGCGGTGGCGGTGAAGGGTTATAAAATCATCACCCTGCATCAAAACGAAGATGGTTTACCAGATGTGGAAGCTCTGAAAGCGGCTGTATCAAAGCGGACGGCGGCCTTGTTTATCACTAATCCCGAGGACACAGGAATTTTCAATCCCCATATCAAAGAATTCACCGCAGTGGTCCATGGTGTTGGTGGCCTCTGTTGTTATGACCAGGCCAACGCTAATGGCATTCTGGGGATTACTCGCGCCCGCGAAGCCAATTTTGATATGTGTTTCTTCAATTTGCATAAGACATTTTCCACGCCTCATGGCTGTGGCGGACCCGCTACTGGTGCCATTGGTGTAACCAGCGAATTGCGTGATTATTTACCAGTACCGATTGTAATTAAAATGGGTGATGGATACAAACTGGATTACGATTTACTCAATACAATCGGTAAGGTGCGCAGTTTTCTGGGCGTGTTCCCTGTGATTCTGAAAGCCTATGCCTGGGTGCGCAGCATGGGTGCTCGTGGATTGCTGGAAACGGCGCGGGTGGCGGTGTTGAATAATAATTATCTGATGGCGAAAATCAAACAGATTCGTGGCGCTGCAGCACCTTACGCCGAAGGCCGGCATCGGATTGAGCAGGTACGCTACTCGTGGGAAAAGCTCACTGATGATACTGGTGTTGGCACCGAAGATGTGACTGGGCGGATGGCTGATTTTGGGTTCCACCTGTGGTCCAGTCATCACCCGTTTGTGGTACCGGAACCATTTACAATCGAGCCTACTGAATCCTATTCCAAGTTGGAAATGGATGAATACGTGGCCGGGCTGAAGCAGGTGGTGCAGGAATCTTATTCTGATCCCGAAATGGTGACCACCGCACCCCATAATAGCGTAATCCACAAAATCGATCACAGTACATTGGATGACCCGGACAAGTGGGCTATCACCTGGCGTTCGTTCCTTAAAAAACGTCCCGGCGAACAATTAAATTCAGTAAAAAAATGACGTTGAAAGGCGCCGCTATCGGACTAATTGTCAATCCGATTGCCGGAATGGGCGGTCGCGTGGGCTTGAAGGGTACCGACGGTCCTGAGATTTTGGCCCAGGCGCGTTCCCTTGGCGCAGAACCGCACTCAGGTCAGCGGGCAACCGACACCTTACGTCAACTGTTTGCGTCGAATATTTCGATTACGGTCAAATGCCCGCCCGGTGAAATGGGGGAGATTGGCGCCCGTGCCGCCGGATTTGATCCTGAATTAGTGGGAGATACTATTGAAGGTTTTACCGCCAGTGCTAATACAGTGGATTTTGCGCGGCAACTAATCGACGCTCGTGTTGATTTGCTGTTGTTTACTGGCGGTGACGGTACCGCCCGAGATATGGTGAATGCGATAGGATTGAGCCACCCGGTGCTGGGAATTCCGGCCGGAGTGAAAATTCACTCTGCCGTATATGCTAAAACACCGAAAGGTGCAGCCCATTTGACTGTATGTTATCTGTCCGGACGAACCCGTGGCTGTCAGGAAGCAGAAGTAATGGATATTGACGAAGATGGTTATCGTCAAGGGCACTTAAACGCAAAATTGTATGGTTATCTGAAAATTCCTGCTGACCGTCGTTGGACGCAGGGTTTGAAGGCTGGGACTCCCCGCAGTGATCAAGCCAATCAATTGGGGATCGCCGAAGTTGTCGTCAGTGAAATGGAACCGGACTGTTTTTATATAATTGGTCCCGGCAGCACTACCGCCACCGTGCTGGGAAAACTTGGTCTGCCAGCTACGCTTCTGGGCGTTGACCTGGTTTATAATCGGAAATTGGTGGGCAGCGATCTGAACGAGACGGATTTGCTGGCGGCAATCGGACGGAAAAAAACAAAGATTATTTTGACACCCATCGGTGGTCAGGGTTTCATTCTGGGACGCGGGAATCAACAGATCAGCCAGACGGTTTTACAACAGATTGGTAAAGACAATCTGATTATCATCACCACCAAACGTAAAATCCTCGATCTGGGTGGACGGAGCCTTCTGATCGATACTGGTGCTGCTGAGTTGGATGAACATTTTAAGGGATTCTACAAAATAATCACTGATTATAACGATCGCATCGTCTATAAGGCGGAATAATGGCACTATTGGATATTCAGTGATTAATAAACCAAAAAACTTGCAATGGTCGGGAAAACCAAAATGGAAAAGTACAAAAAAATCGTATTTGCCTTTGGTATTTTAACTAGTATGACTGGTGCCGCTCTGGCAGAATCCAGGACTTCCACGTCGGCTCATGATTGGGAAAATCCGGCTGTGGTGGGGATTAACAAAGAGCCTGGACACGTCGCCAATATCACTTTTGCTACTTTTACGGAAGCCGCCCAAGGTGATTGGGAAAATACCGCCAGCGTTAAATTTTTGAATGGAAAATGGAAATTTCACTGGGCGCCCAAACCAGCCGAGCGAGCCATAGATTTCTATAGCGACGATTACAATGTTAGTACCTGGGATGAAATTAATGTCCCAGGCAACTGGGAGCTCCAGGGCTATGGCATTGCACGCTACCTGGATGAGGAATATCCCTTCGCACCCACACCACCCACCCACGACCCGGAGAATAATCCGGTGGGTTCCTATATCAAAGAATTTACCCTGCCAGCGGAGTGGACCGAACAGGAGATTTTCCTGCATTTTTCCGGGATACGATCCGCCGCCTACATTTGGGTTAACGGTGAAATGGTTGGTTATACGCAGGGTAGTAAAACGCCATCTGAATTCAATATTACGGAATATGTGCGAGCTGGTAAAAATTCAGTGGCGACGCAAATTTATCGTTTTAGTGATGGTTCCTATCTCGAGGGTCAGGATGCCTGGCGAATCAGTGGGATTGAGCGGGAAGTTTATTTGTACGCCAAGCCAAAAGTGCATATTCATGATTATTTTATTCATGCTGATCTGGATCGTAATTACAACACAGGTTTGTTGAACATCGATGTGAGCCTAAAAAATACCGATCAGCAGGCAGGAAATATTAATATCAAAGTGACCCTGTTGGATGTGGAACAGGTAGTCTGGTCGGAAACAAAATCGCTGGAATTGGCAGAAAAATCAGAACTGCAGATCCAGTTCGCAACCGAAATATCCAATCCGAAAAAATGGACCGCAGAAACACCTAATCTGTACCAGTTGGTTTTTGAACTGACGTCTGACGTCGGCGTAAAGTCCGAGTTCTTGACGACTAAAACTGGCTTTCGTAAAATCGAAATAATCGATGGTAAACTCTGTGTAAATGGTGTGGCGATCTATATCAAAGGCGTTAACCGTTGTGAATCCCACCCCGATTTCGGGCGCCACGTTCCTGTGGAGACGATGATCCGCGACATCGAGTTGATGAAACAATTCAATATCAATTCCGTGCGTACCAGCCATTATCCCAACGACCCCCGCTGGTATGAACTATGCAATGAATACGGCCTGTACATGGTTGATGAGGCCAATATTGAGACCCATGGAATCCAATTTCATCCTGAGGGTATCGACTATCTCAGCGATCATTCCGATTGGGAAAAGGCTTATTTGGAGCGAACACAACGGATGGTGGAACGGGATAAAAATCATCCTTCGATCATCATCTGGTCTTTGGGCAATGAGGCTGGTGACGGCCGGAATTTTGTGAATAATTATAAGTGGATTAAAAAACGTGATGCATCCCGACCAGTCCAGTATCAACCGGCCTGGTGGAAGGAACATACCGATATTATTTGTCCCATGTACAAGGATATCTGGTATCTCGAGCGTCATCACAATAATGATCCCGACCGGCCCTTTATTTTATGCGAGTATTCACACGCTATGGGTAACGCTGTCGGTAATCTTCAGGACTATTGGAATATTTTTGAAAAATATCCCAATCTCCAGGGTGGCTTTATCTGGGACTGGGTTGACCAGACCTTTAGGGCCAGCGCTGAGAATGGCACCGAATTCTGGGCTTATGGCGGCGATATGGGTGACCATGAATTGTCCAACGATTCGTCTTTCTGTGCGAACGGACTGGTCCACGCCGATCGTCAACTCAAGCCCCACATCTGGGAAGTAAAAAAGGTTTATCAGAACATAGCCTTCGCATCGGTGGACATCAGTAGGGGAAAACTGTCGGTAAAGAACAAGTTCGCGTTCACAAATCTGTCCGAGTATCAATTCGTCTGGGTTTTGGAAGCGAATGGCGCAATTATCAAAGAAGGTAGCATACCGACTCTGAATGTCGCACCCGGTGGTGAGACTGATTTTCGGATAAAAATGCCACGGAAAGGTCCCGATCCTGGCGTAGAGTGGTTTCTGAAAGTCACGGCGATAACGAAGGTTGCTAAACGTGGTTTATCGGAGGGTCATATCATCGCCTGGGAGCAGTTTCCAATACGTCAGGGACCCCCTGTGCCAACACTGGAATTAACTGATTTACCGATTCTTAATTTTAATCAGGATGACAGTATTGCCAACATTTCCAGTGATAATTTTCAAATTGAATTTGACAAACAACGCGGGCAGATAATCAGGTGGGAATACCAGGGACAGCCAGTAATAATTGCAGGGCCGCAGCCAAATTTCTGGCGTAGTGGTGTGGACAGCGATGTTGCCAACTGGAACCAGTTGCATCTCCGGGCAGCGATTTGGCAGACTGCTGGAGCTGATCAAGAAATCAAGAGTTTTAAAATATACCAGCCTGAGCCAATGCGGATCCAGGTGGAAGTATTTTCGTCGCTTCTTGAGGGTAAAGCTCGCTATAAAACCACCTATCACATTTATGGGAATGGCGATGTGGCAATTGAGAACTACTTTTCACCCCGGGAAGAAACTCTGCCAGCCTTACCGAGATTTGGTATGGTCCTACACCTCCCTAAGGAGTTCACTAAAATAACCTGGTATGGTCGTGGACCTCACGAAAGCTATTGGGATCGGAAAACCGGGGCGGCGGTAGGATTGTACAGCGGCCTGATCGACGATCAGTTCTTCCGCTACGTGCGGCCACAGGAAACCGGCAATAAAACCGATGTGCGCTGGTTGGTTCTCAGTAAGGAAAATGGTTATGGGCTATTGGCGGTGGGGTCGCCGTATCTCAGTGCCAGTGTTTATCCATTTGAAAATTCCGAACTGGACTACATTACGGGGGAACAACGTCATGGCAGCGAATTGAAACGAGGTGAGGTGGTAACCCTGAACCTGGATTGGAAACAATTAGGGGTTGGTGGTGATAACGCCTGGGGTGCACGGCCCCACGCCAAATATACGCTCTATCCCAGAGAATATCACTACGTTTTTCGATTGAGACCGTTTGGTCCCGCCGATGATTCAGAGCAACTTCGCAGGTATAATCTGCCAATTGTGACTGGGGGTGAATAATCTTTTCCTCTACAATTGCGCTGTGGCGCACGGTAATAAAATTACTCTTATCGGTTCTGATAATGTCGGTCGGTATGGATTGCAATGCCATTCTAGGACAGCAGTCAGGAGTCACCCCGGAGAATTTCCCCAACGTGCTGGAAATCCGAAATTTACCGGCAAGTCCCGATGATTGGAGCGCCTTCTGTCACAGTGATCAGGGCGCCTGGTTTGGATTCGGTTTGCCACCGTTTGACACACCGCAGCTGATCGGCGCTTTCACAGGACCCTTCCTCATGAGCGAAGGCGGCTGGCTGGCGCCCAGTGTGCTTCAGTTAAGGTTGGAAGATAACAATAGGCAGGAATTGGACCTTTCGCAAAGTCAGAATGTCACTGCAACTTATTTTCCCGGTCGTCTTGAGCAATCATTTACAATTGCTGATTTGGGTACGAAATTAGAATTGATCTACGCCGATAGTATCACCGCTCTAGTGCACCTTAAAATTGTGAATTTATCCACTGATATGACCGAATTCACACTTGGTTGGGTCGGGTCAGTATTCGATGATAAAACCGATTTAACAACAAATGGGCGAACAGTAATAATTCCAATTTCAGATATAGAAAATTTCCGGATTCAATTTCCTGTCAAATTTCAGCCGTCGATTGTTATTGATCGGTCGGCGTATCAAGTCCGATTCGGATCCGATATTTCCTTAAAACCTAGTGCTGAATTGGATACTTATGTGATACTCACATTAGCCAATGTAAAGGCCAAATCGCGGATTTTTAATCAAATCAAGGTAAACCATGCCTTTGTCACAAATTCAACTCGCTGGGCTCACTATCTCAACTCCGTCCTGGAATCCACCGCAACCTGGCGGAATGAACTGGAATATCGCCGGGTGGCTATTAAGTCCCTGATGACCCTGATTAACAACTGGAAATGCGCTCGGGGCGATTTGCACTATGCTGGATTATTTCCATCCTATGCAGTCTGGTATTTCAATGGCTTCTGGGCTTGGGATTCGTGGAAGCATTCCGTTGCGCTGGCAACTTTTGCCCCGGAAATTGCGAAAGATCAGGTCAGAACCATGTTTGATTGGCAGGATGCTGCCGGTATGATTCCCGATGTAATATACGCCGATCAAGCCGAGAACAACAATCGGGACACAAAACCACCACTAGCGGCCTGGGCGGTATGGTCGATTTATGAGGTTGACCGGGACACACCTTTTTTGAAAGAAATGTATCCCCAACTAAAAAAATATCATGAATGGTGGTACTTAAATCGGGATGTCAATAATAATGGTCTTTGCGAATATGGCTCAACCGATGGCACACTTGAGGCTGCACGTTGGGAGAGTGGCATGGACAATGCCATCCGGTTTGACAGTACTAAAATGGTTAAGTCGAGCTCCACTGCTTGGAGCATGGATCAAGAATCGGTTGATCTGAATGCTTTCCTATTTGCCGATAAAAGATATCTAGCCAAGATAGCAGAAGAAATAGAGTTACCGGAGGATGCGAACCACTGGAGCACTGAGGCAAATAAGCTCCAGGCTCTGGTGCAGGACAAAATGTTTATTCAGGATGATGGTTTCTTCCATGATATTCGATTGGTAGATGGTGAAAGCATTCATCCTATGGGACCTGAAGGTTGGATACCACTGTGGTCAGGGCTGGCCAGCGTGGCGCAGGCCGAGGCAGTATTAGCGGTAATGCGGGATACCAGTAAATTTGCGACCTGTGTGCCTTTTCCCACCGTGGCAGTAGATTCGCCTGAGTTTTCAAGGGGTTACTGGCGTGGACCGGTCTGGCTGGACCAGGTTTACTTCGCGATATCCGCTTTTCAGCGCTATGGATATGGTGCGGAGGCCGAAGCTTACACACGACAATTATTCACAAAGGCTGAAGGCCTGATGGAGAGCGCGGCGCCCATTCGCGAAAATTATTGGCCAATCGACGGCCAAGGAATGCGCGTCAATCATTTCAGTTGGTCGGCGGCACATACGTTACTGCTATACCAGGGATTAGGTAATTAGCCCCCAATCATGTAACGTATTAAAACAGATGAGATAGAACAATCATGAAAAGGAATCCGACACTAAAAGACCTTGCCAAGGAACTTAATCTCTCGGTTTCTACCGTGTCGCGTGCTTTACAGAATCATCCAGCAATCAGTAAAAGCACGATTGAACGGGCGCAGAAATTAGCGGCGGAAGTAGGTTATTTTCCGAATGTGGTTGCCAAGAGTTTGAAGATCAAGAGCACTCGAACCATAGGCGTCATCGTTCCGGAAATACGCCACTTCTTTTTCTCATCCGCCATTGATGGTATTGAGGATGTAACCTACAAAGAGGGCTATACCATCATGGTAGCTAAATCCAATGAGGACCTGGAGCGCGAAGTCCTCAATACGGTAGGTCTGATTTCTAACCGGGTTGCTGGTGTTATTGCCTCGATCAGTCAGACCACCAAACAAGGATTGCACTTCCAGCGAATTATTGCCAGGGGGATTCCATTAGTATTTTTTGATCGTATTTTGGATGATCTGAAAGTACCCAAAGTAGTAAGTAATGATTTTGACAGTGCTTATAAAACTGTAAACCATCTTATTGAATCCGGTTACCGCCGGATAGCCCACCTGGCGGGGCCAGTGCACCTGAATATTTCGCAAAAGCGTTTGGATGGATACAAACAAGCACTCACAGACAACGGGTTAGAGATTAATGAGGAAATGATCATCTGCTGCCATCTAAGTGAAGAGTCCGGGGCAAGAGGTGCGCAAACTCTATTAGCACTATCACCCAGACCCGAAGCGATATGCTGCGTGAATGATCCCGTTGCGGTAGGAGTGTATCAGCAACTCAGGAAAGTCGGGTTGAAAATCCCAGATGATGTGGGCGTAACCGGATTCAGCAATAACCCGATTACGGCAATGCTCAGCCCAGCTATGACCACAATCGATCAGCACGGGTATGAGATGGGTCGAACCGCGGCTAAAATTTTGTTGGAAGAGATTAATAATGAGCGTGCGGTCACAACCGACCAAACATATCTGATAGACGGGGAACTTATAATCCGAGAATCATCTCAACTTAATCTGGGCGGGTAAGAATTTGATGGTTTTCCTGTGGATGCAACTGGAATCAAGTTTAACGGTAACATAATCAATTGAATAATTCTAGCAAAATAAAGAGACCGATCGAGGAGAGATCATATGGATTTCTTCCTGATGGTCGTGAAGTTTATTTGTATAGACTCCAAAACCAAAATGGATGTGAAGTCGAGCTCACGAATTATGGTGGTATAATCACAAAAATCTTGACACCTGACAGATCCGGGAAACTTGGTGATATCATCCTGGGCTATGATGACTTGCGGGGCTATCTTAGCGATGATGCCTATATGGGGGCAATTATCGGACGTTATGCAAATCGCATCGCCAATGGCACCTTTTTTCTGAACGGTCAAAAGATTCAACTCAGTCGTAATAGCGGCACAGCGCATCATCATGGTGGGGAGACCGGATTTAATCGAGTTGTCTGGAGTACCGAGATTTACGAAGAGTCCAACCATCCCAGACTGAAACTTACCTATGTTAGTGCAGACGGAGAGGAAGGCTATCCCGGGAATTTGACGGTTACGGTTTTTGTTACTCTTACCAATTCGGATGAATTACAATTTGAGTTTTATGCCAATACGGATAAAACCGGAATAATCAATCTGACACACCACCCATACTTTAACCTCCACAATGATCACCATCAAACAGTATTGGATCATGTTTTACAAATCGAAGCGGATCATTATCTGCCGATCAATAATGAAATGCTGCCAACGGGAGAGGTGCTTAGCGTTGCCGACACACCATTCGACTTCAGGAATCAGCATAAAGTCGCTGACTTCATTCATAAACCTGTTGAGCAGTTGGCTTTAGCCGGGGGGTATGATCATTGTTATGTAATTAATGATTCAGGTGATCGAATCCGCTTAGCGGCTACAGTATTCTCAGCCGATTCCGGGCGTAAAATTGAATTGTATACCAATACTCCCGGATTACAGCTCTATACAGCCAATCATCTCGCACCGACCCGGAATGGAATTAGAAGTGCTTACCTTGGAAAGCATAAGGCGATATGTATCGAGCCCCAATCCTTTCCCAATACTCCGAATATTGAAGCCTTTCCTTCGACGCTGTTACAACCTGGGGTAGAGTATCGTAGATCAATTATTTATCGATTCAATGTGCAGTCCGGGGTATAGCCAATCCCAATCAGATAGCATTAAGAATAATACTTGAAACGTGACCTGAAAATAATGGAGACATGATTATGAATCTCAGTACAATCGATATCGTATTCTTTTTAGTGTTTTTCCTTTTTGTAATAGGGATCAGCATGTACAAGAGCCGATACGAGAAATCCGGTGAAGACTTCTTTTTAGCCAGCCGTAGTTTGATCTGGCCGTTTATTGGGTTATCACTGATTGCGGCTAATATTTCAACAGAGCAGTTCGTCGGTATGTCCGGACAAGGCGCCGGCAATGTGGGTATGGCGGTAGCCAGCTATGAATGGATGGCGGCCATTACGCTGGTAGTCATTGCCTTCTTCTTTTTACCAAAATTCCTCAAGGCCGGTATCTATACCATGCCGGAATATCTGGAGCATCGTTACAGTCCTGGAGCCAGAAGTCTAATGGCACTTTACACTATGATTATCTATGTAGGTGTCACAATCTCAGCGGTTCTTTATTCTGGTGCTTTGACTCTCCATACAATCTTTAATATGGATTTTCTTTTTGCAGTCTGGTTGATCGGTGGTATTACAGCTCTATACACTGCCTGGGGTGGGTTGAAAGCCGTTGCCTGGGCAGATCTTTTCCTGGGTTCTGCCTTGATCCTGGGAGGCTTATTGACCCTTGTTCTAGGGTTGAAAGCTGTTGGAGGAATTGAAGCCTTTACCACGGTCAACGCAGATAGATTACACATGATCCTCCCCGCCGACCATCCTGTCATTCCCTGGACCGCTCTGGTGCTTGGATTGTGGATTCCCAACTTTTACTATTGGGGACTAAACCAATATATTACTCAGCGAACTCTGGCGGCCAAGACCTTACGTGAAGGTCAGTTGGGGGTCATATTTGCCGCTGGCTTAAAGCTTCTAATTCCATTTGCTATCGTCATTCCCGCAATCATTTCGTTGCAGCTTTATGGAAGTCAAATGGAAACATCTGATGCTGCCTACCCACTATTAATCAAGAACTTGATTCCCGAGGGAATCCGTGGTTTTATCTTCGCCTCCATTGCAGGGGCGGTGATTAGTTCGCTGGCTTCGATGCTGAATTCGGCTTCAACAATTTTCACAATGGATGTTTATAAAAAATACATCAATAAAACGGCCGGACCGAAAAGTGAGGTCAAAACTGGGCGCATCACTACAATAGTACTGGTTGTTATCGGTTGTATTATTGCACCTCAGTTGGGTAATCCGCGGTTTCAGGGGATTTTCAATTACATACAGGAATTCCAGGGCTTTATCTCCCCCGGCATCCTGGCTGCCTTTATTTTCGGTCTCTTTGTCAAGAAAGCACCTATTAAAGCCGGTTTGACTGCCCTAATATCTTCACCTTTACTATATGGGTTTCTGTATTTCACTTTCAATGACATTGCCTTTTTGAATCGAATGGCTATCACTTTTGTTGTCATTCTGATTGCCATGGGTATTATGACTATGATCAATCCTATGACCACACCGAAAGCAATGCCGGAACGAGAGGGCTTCGATGGCAAGCCGGATTCAAAGATTGTTGCTATGGGAGTGACGGTTGTTGTTCTAACGCTTATCCTTTATGCAATCTTCTGGTAGGAGGATTGTGTACTTATGAATCGTCCCGGGGATAATCCTCATCGTCGATACAACCCGCTCACCGGGGAGTGGGTACTGGTTTCCGCTCACCGTACTGAAAGACCCTGGCTGGGGCAGCAGGAGGAGAGACCAAAAACTGCTCATCCCCAGCATGACCCAAAATGCTATTTGTGCCCCGGCGGCATCAGAGCAACGGGAGTAAAGAATCCAGAGTATGAGGGAACATTCGTGTTTACAAATGATTACCCGGCTTTGCTTCCGGAGTTACTGCAGCAAGAACAACAAACCGGCGATGAGCTGCGCAGTTGGGAAAATGTCTGCGGAACTTCCCGGGTGATCTGCTACTCACCGCGCCATGATCTAACGCTTCCAAAATTACCGCTAAAAGCTATCGAGAGAGTTATCACAACTTGGTTGGAGCAGTCCAGACAGCTCGCCAGCGACTACAAGTGGGTGCAGATCTTTGAAAATAAAGGTGAGATCATGGGTGCCTCTAATCCACATCCTCACGGACAGATCTGGGCTGGTGATTTTGTACCCACTGAAGTGCTGAAAGAAGATCAGTGTCAACTTGACTATCTAAATAATCATGATCAGCCACTGTTATTGGATTACGCGAAGAGTGAACTGGAGCTGAACGAACGAATTGTGTGGCAAAATGAATCCTGGGTAGCTTTGGTCCCGTTTTGGGCAGTATGGCCATTTGAAACCATCATCGTTCCACTCACCTGGATTACCAGAATGGTTGATTTGAATGGCAAATTGATCAAGGATCTGGCGGAACTGCTGAAGGTTCTACTTACAAAATATGATCACTTGTTCGATATATCCTTTCCGTACAGCATGGGTTGGCACGGTACTCCAAATGGTGACGAATCCTGTGATCACTGGACACTTCACACTCACATCTATCCACCGCTCTTAAGATCAGCAACGATTAAGAAATTCCTGGTGGGATATGAGATGCTTGCAGAATCCCAGAGGGATCTTACACCTGAGTCTGTTGCCCGGCGACTTGCCGCTTTACCGGAGAATTATTAGAGCTAAGACAGGATTTATATGAAAGAATGGAATAGCGCTACATTGTTAAATCTGATTACTGCGCAAAAGCGCGAACAACTGTTTGAAGATTTATACGGTCCTTTGCATGATAATCACGCTTGTTTATCCCGGATTCAAAGATTGCTGAGCAGAGCTGTTGGTGATGCGGCTTATTTGATTAGTGCCCCCGGGCGAACGGAACTGGGTGGCAATCATACAGACCATAACCATGGGAAGGTGCTTTGTGCTGCCGTCCGGAATGACACGCTGGCCGCCGTAACTCCAAGATCGGATAGGAAAATCCGTATCAACTCGGAAGGATTTCCGCAAGCTTTCGAAATCGACACTGACGACCTGGCGCCCAGGGATTCCGAAAAGGGAACGACCACAGCGCTTATCAGAGGTGTGGTTGCCGGTTTCAATCAAGCGGGTGCGAAAATCGGCGGGTTTTCAGCTCAAATCACAAGTAATGTCAGCGTTGGTGCGGGATTGTCTTCATCGGCCAGCTTTGCGGTCTTAATCGGGACGATCCTCAACAAACTCTATAACGATGAGGATATTCCAGCCGCAAGGATCGCACAGATTGGTCAATATGCTGAGAATGTCTTTTTTAGCAAACCCTGCGGCCTGATGGATCAGACAGCCTGTGCCGTGGGCGGTGTATTGGCGATTGATTTTGCCGACCCTCAGAAAGTAGCCATCCGGAAACTGGATGTTGATCTGTCCGCGATCGATTATGTATTGACAATTGTTAACACCGGTAGTAGCCATGCTGATCTGACCGACGCCTATGCCTCTATCCCAACAGAAATGAAGCTGATTGCCGGCCATCTCGGTGCTGAGGTACTTGGATCTTTTACCGAAAATCAGATTATGGATTCTATGTCATCGTTACGCAGTCGCTATGGCGACCGGGCCGTTCTCCGAGCATTGCATTTTATGTCTGAAAATAAAAGGGTAGATCAGATGGTATCGGCGCTCAATGCCGGGGATTTTGATAAATATCTTCAGTTAGTACGGGCCAGTGGTGCTTCATCACAGACAATTCTCCAAAACACCATACCCCCTGGGAGTGATGGTAAAGCGCAGGGTGTGGCTTTCGCTCTGGGTCTATCTCAACTCTTTTTTGAGGCGCAAGGGAGAGGTGTAGCGCGGGTCCATGGCGGTGGCTTCGCTGGTACAATCCAGGCTTATGTTCACCGCAACGACTTTGAAGATTACCGGACGCAGATGAATTTAATATTCGGGGATCAAACGGTCGAAAGACTCATAATCAGAAAGCACGGAGCCACTACAATATTATCGCTGGCCTGATATTTAAACCGACTCGTTTATTTCAAATACTCCCTCAGTTTTTGTAAATAGTGTTTTCAGACGGGGCTATGCTTTTTGTCTATTAACCGATTAGTAGGCCTAGTCAGTGCCACCATTTTCACGCCAACGTTTTTCATTTGTCGACGAGACAGCGGAGTACTCATAATCCGCAGGTTCGGGGTTCGAATCCCTGTGGGCCCACCAGTCTACGCCTTCCAGGCTACGACCTGGCAAGCTCGTCGACAAAGCCACTTTTTCGGAGGAAGAATTGGGTTTTTTCTTTAAGGGGTCGAGTGGTATAGAGTGGTACTGAGTAGTATGGAGAATACGTATATATTACGTACGGGTTTCTAGGGATTGTAAATATTCTAATCCATTTTGATTATGAGAATGGTGTCTCAAAAACGAGGGTTTATGATACAAAAAGGGCAGCCAAACGACTGCCCTTCTTTTAGGGAGGGGATAGTATAAGATAAATCTACTTTCTATTAGGAAGTATTTCCGGTTAGTTTTTTTCAAGTTAAGGAAGCTGGTTTT
>JACKQG010001444.1_pt1 | contig 32916 bp, 29 predicted proteins | sample 8237621 | NCBI WGS metagenome assembly JACKQG01 (sample SAMN15677084, study PRJNA649215) | marine metagenome | biome: marine; feature: Black Sea; material: saline water; isolation source: suspended particulate matter (SPM) from the Black Sea western gyre | collected 2013-06-09/2013-06-10 | depth...
CTGCCCACGGCAACCTACGCTTGGCGTCCGGCGAGCCGTCTGGCGAACGAATAAACTGGGCGTGTACCTGTTAACTACTCCGTTATCGCGAAGAATGTCGACGTCGGCCGACGGAATTTCTCAGGTCGCTCGACACTGGAGAGGGCACCCGTCGTGGCAAACAGGAATCCGACATCCAACCTTTTCCGGGTTGTTCCCGGCGGGTTCGACACACCAGTTGTCGACCTGAAAGTTTTCAGGATGTCGCGCGACTATCGCCGGATACGCCCACACGTGCGCACGGCTCCAGCTGCCAAAACCGCCAAGGAGTTGCCCACAACGGACATCTTTGTGTGGCTTCCAACCGCGTCCGGTTTCGTAGACCGGTGCCGGTAAGACGTTGTCCCAAATGGCACCGGTCGCGAAAACCGAATGCACGAAGTGAAAGAGCTGAAGTGCAGTTTCGACTGCGCGCCGAACGTGGTTCGAATTCCGCTGGTGAAGACCGCGAAAATCAAACTGACACACGGATTTAGGTGCTCACGGGTTGTTTCCTCGACCATCGAAACTGCATTCTGGATGAACGCCACAGGCGTACCTCTCTGCCGAACTGGCCGCCGAGTGGATCGATTGAAGATTGTCTCCCTGTTGAGAGCTTGCGAACGGCCAATCGGTGTCTCGACGCTGCGGCCCGGTGCCCTCGGAATCATGCGTAGCCGCACCCATCACCCGACGCCGAACTTATCCGGTGTGAGGGGTTCGCCTTGAGGGAGCGGCGGGCTCGATAGGCAAGGGCATGGATTTTCTCGATAGGCGCAGGCATCGAATTTGCATGGGAAGTTTCTCATGTTCCATCGCTTCCAATCGAAGCACATCGGTTCTACGATCGATGTTAGAAAGGTCTGCATATCATGCCAAATCCCAATCGCCGTTTCGGTTTCACCTTGGTAGAGCTGCTGGTTGTCATTGCCATCATAGGTATGCTCGTCGCGCTGCTCTTGCCCGCCGTCCAGGCGAGTCGTGAGGCTGCACGCGGGGCTCAGTGTAAGAACCACCTGAAGCAAATCTCCCTCGCGGCCGAGTTGTTTCACGACACGTATGGAGCTTATCCACCTGCTCGCTACCAGCCTCGGCCAGGTGATCCGCCAGTTAATTCGTGTGGTGGAAACGAAACAACGTGGTTAGTACGCATCATGCCATTCTTGGAGCATGGGGCTGCCGAGGAGAAGTGGGACTACGCTCAGCCTTACGCCAATCACGCTCAAGATGCCCGTGAAAGCACGCTGTCAGTCTACGTTTGTCCGTCGCGTCGCTCCGCGTCCAATGCGATCGGTGAAGGCTTGCTGGCCGCCACGACGACTACGATTATCACGCTTCCATGCGGCTGCAAGGTGCCCGTCACCACGACCGGTTCAGTCCTCGTCCGTGGCGCAGTGGGTGACTACGGTGGAAATCACGGTGATTTGTCTCCTGGGTCGTTCGGCTTGCCCACCGATTTTTACTATGGCGGCAACGGCACAGGCATTATCATTTCTAGCCGCCCCACGTGTGAGAGCGGTGTCCCAATGGATTGGATTGACAGAATCTCGCACCGTAACGTCACTGACGGGTTGAGCAATACAATCCTTGCCGGAGAGATGCACGTTCCCGTCGGCCATCTTGGCCGTTCCCCAGAAGACGCATTCATCTTCAACGGCGATTACGTATTCAACTTCTCGCGAGTGGGCGGACCTACGGTGCCCATCGTTTCCGACAAATATGCATTCACTGGAAATGGCCTGGTGTCGTGGGGAAGCTGGCACCCGGGCGCGTGTCACTTCGCTCTTGGAGATGGGAGCGTCCGCTCTTTTGCACCCACGCTCGACACAGAAATCCTCGGTCGACTTTGTAATCGCGCGGACGGCGAGACGGTCAATTAACCTCTGCAATCAGTCGGGTGAGTCATGCATAGAGTCGAGTCGTTCGAGCGAGTCTTCCTCCTGCTGTTTGTAGCCCTCGTGGCTGGTTGTTCGAACGATCGTCTTCCAACCTTCGCGGTTCAGGGGCAGGTTGTCTTTTCTGACGGCTCGCCGGTGCGCACGGGAAGTATCGAATTGAAGTCAGTTCAACACAGCGTGCAAGCCAGAGGCGACATCGCGAGCGACGGCTCTTTTCAACTAACGACCTACGAAGAAAACGACGGCGCTGTCGAAGGTGTTCATAAATGCGTCGTCGTCCAACTCGTCATGGTTGAGGAACTCTCCAACTTCAAACCGAGCACGGAGGGCGTTGTCGATCCGCGTTTTGGTTCGTACACAACCTCCGAATTGGAATGTCGCATTTCCGAAAGCGACGATAACCGGGTGAAGTTGACCGTTGAGCCGATTCGTCTCGGCGCGGCAAGTACGGGAAAAGCTTCCGATCCACCGCTCGATCACGCGCATCAACATGATCACAAACACGATGCGCATGAAATCACCGAGTGAAGTTAGTACTTGCGCAGCCAAGGCACCGGCGTTCGACGCATCCGACCCTCCCAGAGGGCACTCTGGGAGGGTAAAGAACCCTATCTCGTCGCAATCCGGCCGGTCGTCCGGTTCTCCAGATCGTCACTCTTCTTTTGGCTTCACGAACAATGCCTTGAGCTTCTCAAACAATTCGCGGTGATGCGATTCAATCTTCTTGTGAATCTCGCCCAGCCGCTCGTGTTCGGTTCGAAACTTCTCGTGTGATTCGTGCAACTTGTCATGGTCGCTGTCGTCACCTTCCTGCTCATGTGCTTCGATTTCTTCGGCGTGATGACGCGCATGATCTTCATGAGCACGAATATGCTGAGCGTGCTCTTCGAGGAGAGCCTCATGTTCAAGAATTCGAGCTTGCAGCTTTGCCAGTGCCGCCAACGCACGCAGGTGATCGGCTCGCCAACGACTGTGCTCGGCTTCCCATTTGTCATGGTCGGCGTGAGCCGTATCGTGTTCCTTCTTCATCTTCGTGTGTTCTTCCTTGGCATCGCCGAAAACGGCCGCGGGCATGCACCCCAGCGCGATCACAATCAGTGCCGTCCGTAGTTTCTGTCTCATTTCGGTCACTCCTTCAGTTTCGGGTTACACAAATGTCAGACGCTTCACGGCACGATCCGCTGAAGCAATCCGACAGTCCAAGTCAGGTACTCCAAGATTCGTTACGGATAATTCGCAACTTCACCACCCTGGATCGTCGCTAAGGCTCGATAGACGTTGAGGTCGATCGTCTCGGTGATGATGTGAACAGATCCATCCGCGAAGACAAAATTGGTGCCGCCGGGATGGAAACTTCCTGGATCATCCAAGTGACCGCCTGGGGCGTTGGGAGCGTGGTCCGCGATTGCCAGGATTCGCGCAAAGCTTTCTTCTGCTCCCGGCACTGCGCCAATCCAGGTCGAGTGCTCGATCTTGGAAGACCGCTCCCCAACCAGCAACGTGTGGCTTGTGCCGTCGATAATGTCTCGGAACCGGGTTGAGCTGTTGTGATAGAAAGGTCCGTCGCCTCGGCACTGTTGACCGACGGGCGTCATCTCGCAATCTTCCAACTCCAGCGTGCCGAACATCCCGACATAGTTTGCGACGGGAACGGTCGTGATGACCGTACCCGTATCGTCTTCCAATTCAAATGTTTCATCCGATCCGATATCCGAGGGGCAGCGAAAAACTGGCAGATAAGTCGCTCGCGCTTGGGCATTCGCGGGGGCTGTAATCTGCAAGTGGTCGTCAATGATATCTGTTGTGGTGACTTGTTCGACGAAGGGCAACGCATGAGCAGCCCAACCCCAACCAGGCCCCCCTTCTGCATCGAGAACGCGCCCCGTTCCATTTCGCAGACCGATCCATCCCATTGGGAAGGCCTGATAAGTATCGTGGTAATTGTGCAGCGCCAAACCGATTTGCTTCATATTGTTGTTACACGACATTCGCCGGGCAGCTTCCCGAGCCGCTTGCACGGCCGGCAGCAACAACGCGACCAAAATACCGATGATGGCAATAACAACGAGTAACTCGACGAGCGTAAATGCCTTTCGACGGTTCATGAGATTAATCCTCCTAAAAGTAGTCCGGCTGACTGTACAGCACAGTCAACGGATCTCTGAATTGAGTTGAGCCAACAGACGCGAAGCGCGCATTAGGACAGCGAGCGCTCAAGCGAACATAAAGCGATGAAACTCAACCCAACGCTGGAGGAGCACGAGGTCGGCGAAGGCCGATCGGCGAGGAGCAAGGGATCTGGCTGTCTGACGTTGCAGCGAACTCTGCCAATGATTCAGGCGCGAGTTCACTGTTGTCAACGCACAGAAACGAAAACTGGGCAAGCCCTTGGCATATCGAACATTCATCTTCATCAACCGGCCAAGTGGGATTCTCCGACGGCCGCTGACTGTCATGGCGATGATGATGTCCGTGTGAACAACTGGAAGCAACACGGCCGTGTTCCGAGGAGGCCACACTGCCATGGTGGCTGTGGCTATGCAAAGCACCTGCGATCGTCGCTTGTACGGCGACAACCAAAGCAAGTATCGTTGCAAGTAATCGTTGTTGGGACATTTTTTCCTCAAAGCTAAATTACATGCTCCGAACCGAAGCGTCAATGCACAACCAATGATGACTGCTTTGGCTCGGGCAAGGATCGGTTCTTGCCATTGCTTACCTGCTTGCGATTGCTTTTCCGCATCGCAGGTGTTGGATGTGCGGCACGATTGAATGCGTGCGAACGGCTACGGGACAGTCGCGTGTCGCGTGAAGAACGGCACTTGGGGCAACACGAATTGCCGCTTCGATGCAACCGCCTGCGGCCACATTAACTGCGGGAAAGTTTGGCGTGCGACCGTAGACTCGATAATCTGTTGATGACAGTCGAACCATCGAGGCGATTGGCACGTAAGACGACTTTGGCAGAATGTTAAATCTTCGCGAATCTGTTGACACTTCACCCGTCGGCTACTAGAACTTCCTCCGTTGAGACCGCCCTCGGGTAATTAATTGAGATCGCAATGCGTGTGACACACAAGCCCATTTCGGCGCTCCTACTCTTGTTGTACGCGGTCGTAACGACCGCGGGGGCAGGACATGGCAGCTGGTCACATTGCGATGACACGCACGACCACGGGCACGACCACATCCACGAATCCAGTTCGTGCGATCATGGTCACGCTGACACGCACGCAGCAGAACAGCTTGTTTCGAGTGACTCCCATGCATGTCGGCTCTGCGATTGGCTGGGTCAAGCACAATCGGATGATGCGGCGTATCCGTTGCTGTTCGCGGAAACGCTAACTATCTTTTCTGTTGCGATTTCTTCGCCGGTCCTTTCTCGTGATCGTGGACGCGATGCTCTTCCTCGCGGCCCGCCAACCCTCTCTTAGTCACGATTGATCTTGATTTCAGCTTAGAGCGCTGATGTCGCGCGGAATGTTCGTTCGACGTTCGAGCTGCGCCCAAAGCGGGTGCTGTGCGCTCATCTGATTTCGAGAGTGTTCTTGCCGACTAGCTTGATGCATGCGAGCGCGCAAATCCGGTAGCTGTTTGGTTATCGCGAATCTTTGCGGTCTGCCCGCGTTAGCCGTTGGCGGCTTCGCGTCGTCGGTCGCGCAATTCTCTCACGAGGTAAATCAAGGAGCCAATTTGGAACAACGCATGATGCGAATACGACTCAATCTGGATGCACTTGGTGTGTGTGCTTCCACGCTGTGCATGATTCATTGTTTGGTGTTGCCACTCTTATTGGCTGCATTGCCGCTGTGGAGTTTGTCTGGGAATGATCACGTATCGAACGCGGCAACTCCCTTGGCAGCATCTTCGTCAACAGCAGCTTATTGCGTGGACGGAGAATGTAGGTCGGAACAGGTGATAGCAGCAAGCGACGCCCAGGGCGGCGAAGAGGCCTGCGCGGCTTGTTGCTCTACGCCACTCGACTTTTGGATTCACGTCGGCTTGCTGGCGACAGTTGCACCGCTCGGTCTCGTCGCGTGGGGCGTCGGCTATCGGCACCATCGTCGGCTGGGTGTGCTTGCTCTCGGAGCGTTCGGCGTGTTGCTGCTTGCGAGCGCGCTGCTGTTCGGGACTCAGCTCTTCGGCGGACGCGGTGAGCAAGTACTGACGGTGACGGGCAGCATCTGCATGGTGTCGGCTCATCTGTGGAACCGCCGACAATGCCGCTGCTGCAGAACTCCTGATTTGGCCCGTCTCGTGGAGATTGAATCTGCGTCTTCCGTGACTGCTCAACTACCTATTACAGACGGAGGTGTTTCATGAACTTCGTACTACGTTTTTCTGCGTGCCTTGCATTGCTTGGCAGCATGGCGTGCCTGATCGGATGCGGATCATCCGCCGCAAAGAGCCCCGCGTCTGCGGTCGAACAGCATGACCATGACGAATCGCATGACGACGGTCATGGGCCCGCCCCATCAGGATCTTTGGCCGACGCGGTGGCGAAAGTCGAGCGACTGGCTAGCTCGATTCAAGAAGCGTTCACGGCGGGGGATTTTGAGAAGGGGCATGGCCCGCTGCATGAGATCGGCCACTTGCTTGAAGCACTTCCTGATGCGGCGGCCATAGCGCCGCTTTCCTCAACTCAGAAACAACGGCTCAAAGAGGCTGTTGATTCGCTGATGGATGGCTTCGGTACGTTAGACGAACGCCTGCACAGCGGTAGCAACGACGGCAGATCGTACGCAGACGTCGCGGCCCAAATCGAAGAGGCAATGGCCAAACTGAAAGCGGTTCGCGACGAGGAGCAAGCGCCATGAACAGTCATTTCGCAATGACGACTCGGATACGGCGAGGTGGATGGATGATCGGCCCGATGTTGGTGTCCGTCATGCTCGCGCTGTTGGGAGCTGGTTGCTCGACGGAAGATCCGCAGGTCCAAGCGATGCGCGGGCGGCTGTTGCTCGAAGAAGCCCCCGATCATGCGATGACCATCACGGAAGCCAAGTCCGCTGTTACGGAAAACGCAAACGTTGCCGTTATTGCTCGAATCGCACCGGACCTACATGAAGCGTTCGTACCTGGACAAGCCGCTTTCCTAGTGACCGAAATCCTTCCGGAAGAAGACGGTCATGGCGGCAAGCAACACGCCGACAACTGCCCGTTTTGCAAACGCAAGGCAGCGGAAGCGCCGCGGGCGGCGGTGCAGTTCGTGGACGAGTCGGGCTCGCCGCTCAAAGCCGACGCCCGGGAACTCTTCGGAATCAGGTGCGGCGATGAAGTGGTGATTCGCGGCAAAGGAGAACTGCTTGGCGAGTTGAACATCTTTCAAGTGACGGCGGATGGAATCTACTTGCGAAACCGGAGGGCCGAGTGATGAAAGGCAACGCCCAATCCTTCGTCCAAGCAACGACGCGGCTGGCAGCGCGGGTGTCAGCCGCCGGGAATCACGACTTTTGCCCTTGGGCAAACGGTTACGTCTACTGGCTGAAGCAGCCGATTGGCTGGTTTGTCATTGGAGCGATGGCGTCGCTGCTCGTGGCGATCTTCTTGGCTCCACACGCTTGGATCATCTTCGGATCGATCGTCGCTGTGATCGTCTTGGGAGTGATCTGGCCTTGGGTGGCGATTCGTGGAGCGACGGCAGAAGTTGCGTTTGACTGTCGAAGATGCCGCGAAGGCGAGCTGATTCAGGTGCGGTTGGCCGTCTACAACCGTTGGCCGTGGCCGTTGTGGGGCTTGGCCGTCGAAAAGGGGTTCTTCAACGAAACGACTGAACCGGGAGAACGGCCGGTGACCGCGTTGGCTCGTGTCCCCGGATGGTCCAAGTCGGAGTTCGTATTCGACTTTCGTCCGAGCCAGCGTGGCGTTTACCCTCATGTGGCACCGGAGTTGGCGACAGGCTTTCCGTTCGGTATCTGGCGGGCGCATCGCAAGATCACCGTTCCGCGCGAGCTGCTCGTGTGGCCACGCACCACGCCGTTGACTTCCATTCCGTCGCTCGGCGGTGACGTCGCGGATGTGATCGGAATGCTGTTCGATCGTCCCGGAAACGAAGGGGATACAATCGGAGTTCGCCCGTTTCGGGAAGGCGATCGCTTGCGAAGTATTCACTGGGCACAAACCGCTCGACGTGACACGTTCATCGTGACCGAGCGGCAAGCGATGGCGAGACGTTTGGTCGTCATCGCGGTCGATCTGCCTGCGTTTTCAGGCAACGACAGCAACCATCGGGATTCGCACGAAGTGGCGATTCGCGTCGCCGCCAGTTTAGCGCAGGAGTTTCACACCCATCACGCTCAAGTTCGTTTCGTGATGGGAAGCGTTGATGTGCTGCTCGAGCCGAGTGCGAACGGTTTCCACCGGCTGCTTAACGCATTGGCTCGATTCCAACGAAAACCGGAGTTCTCGAAACGCAACAAAGATTTTGGGCCGGATGCATTCGTCGTTTTCGTGACAACTTCGGAGAGGACGTTTGAGCGGGAGTTTGGAACACGAGGCCAACAACGTTTCGTGCTAATTGATCGAACCTCGTCAACGCTTCAACGAGCCGGCGTTGTCACGTCAGGCAAGCGGCAGCAGACGTGGATCAGGCTCGACAGCGACGCGGATTACCAGCATCAACTTCGCCAACAATGGGAGCGAGTTTGTCATGCCAGCATCGCCAACTAAGGCACTGCCTCGCTTCGACACCTTGTTGCTGGCGATGCTCGCAGCAGGTGGGTTAGCTGTCGTGCGCATCGAAGCGGCCTGGCACCGTGGGCCTGTCGTCGCACAGATTCTTTGCGAGTTGTCGGCTGAGATCGGTCTGTGGGCGCTGGTGCGAAATTGTGAAGCCGTTCGCGAGCAAGGTTCGCGTTATCTGACGATCTGCGTCGCTTTGGCAGTCGGTTTCCCAATTGCTTGGGAACTTGGACAACGATGGTCTGGGCAGAGTGGTACTGCGAACGAGATTACCATGCTCGTAAGTTTGCAACTCGTCGCGATGGCACTAGCCGCGTTCTCTTTCCTGCCTCGTCTCGGCGGCACCTCGGTTCTGCTCAGCAGTTTTCTTCTCCTCTTTTCGACGACGATGACAACGAATCGTTTCGTTTTTGCAATCGCCGGCGTTTACGGCGTGCTCGGCTTGTGGTGGCTGATGGGTGCCTACTGGGACCGCATCGAAGGAGTCTTCGTCGCGTCGAGCGTGGAACGAAGGATTCCCGTGCGAGCCTCGGTCATTGGCGTAACCGGTTTGGTGTTGCTCCTGTTTGGCAGCCTTGTCGGAGCGGCTGGCACATCGGCGGTTGTGCTTCGTGGCTTTATGCCGACCTCGGGAGGTAACCGATGGCACGATCCGTATGCGCGTTCGGGTGTGGGCGATGGCGACGCGATGGTGGCCGCGAAGGACGAAGCACTCAGTTTCGGCCCGGTCGAGAGCGACTTGTTTCTCGACTCCGAAATGCCCTCGCTGTACGACATGTTTGACGATACCTATGGCGAGCCGCCCAGGCCTAACAAGAGGCAACAGAAGGCTGTCAGCCTCGCTCCACAAGATCGCAAGGAGACCGAACAGCGAATCGCTCAGACGCAACGAAGCGGTCGCGAGTTTTCCATGGTGCGAAGGCGAGTCGAGCGAAAACGCGAGGAGTTGTCCGATCGAAATGCGCCCGCAATGCTTTACGTCGTTGGACAAACACCGCTGCATCTGGGCTTGGAAACATACAATTTCTTTGACGGCCGCGAGTGGACGCACGTTTCCGGTTGGGAGGAAGTGAGATCGCCAAAGCTCGACAATCGCTTTGGAAAGCCGTGGATCGACGTTCGGCGGACCGTTCACGCATCAATGTTCCAAGGCGAAAACTGCTACGCGGTCAAAGTCATCAATCTCAAGACAAACCGCATTCCCGCGCCCCCGCATTTGACCGAATTGCACATCGATTTGGTGGATCGCGTTGATTTCTTCGACTGGACGAAGGACGGCATGTTTCAAATGAGCGGCCGCGAGCACATCCCGCAGCTTACGGTGATCCATCTTCATTCACATGGCATCAATCTGCATCCGTTGCGTCGTGGCTATGACTTTTCGCAATCGTTTACCGACGAGCAACTCGCAAAGCTCTCGCCCTACCTGCAACACGCTGAGCAGCATAAGCAAACTGCGGACGCTTGGGTTTACGATGTTCCTCGCGGGTGGCTGCAAGTGGAAGCGATCGTTAACCGTTTGCGTCGTGATTTCGTTCATGATCCTGACGCGACCGCACCGTCGCACTGTGACGATGTTGTGTCTCATTTCCTCGAGACGCGGGGAGGGCCTGATTATCTATTTGCGGCAACAGCAGCAATGTTATTGCGTTCGCTGAAATACCCAACCCGGCTCGTAACGGGATTCTATGCAGATCCGCAGCGCTTCGATCATCGCGCCGGCCAGACGGCGGTCTTGTCGGAAGATGTCCATGTGTGGGCGGAGGTTTGCGTTGACGGTCGCAACTGGGTGACGATTGAACCAACGCCCGGTTATCAGCCACCGTCGGAGAACTTGACTTGGAAGCAGCGGGCGATGTTAGCGTTCGCCCAGTGGATCGATTGGTGCAAGCAGCACCTTGTGAGTCTCTCCGCACTCGCGATGGTGGTTGCTGTGCTGGCCGCGTCGCGACTCACTTGGCTAGATGTGATTGGCTTATGCGTTTTCCGTCTGCTTGGTCTTCGGTCGTCAGAAGCGAATCTCGTGTGGACGATTCGGCTGCTGGAATGGCGAGCCTGGCTAGCGGGCCGCTCACGTCCACGGCAGAAGACAATTGCGAGTTGGTATTCGCCCATGCTCGATTCCGCGCGCGACGAGTTGAAACCAGCACTCCGCAGCTTCTTCCGATGGTCTGATCACTTGCTCTACTCAGCGCGTGTGATTGAGTCAAACCATCACGACGAAGTCCGTTCCGCCTGCGCGGCTGTCGTGGCGGCTTCCCGTCGGAAACTCCTTCAATCCTCAATCACTGTTTCTTCGAGTATCCCGTCATGAGTGCCACCGAAGTATCCGATCAAGTCACTTCCTCATTTACCCCAGGTGATACGTCGACGTGTCAGCACCAGTTGGCTATCGATGGCCTGCGGTTGGCGCTAAACAAGGCGCTCATTGGCAAGGACGACATCGTCGAGATGGTCCTGTCCTGCCTGCTGGCTCGCGGACATTTGCTGTTCGACGATCTACCGGGATTGGGTAAGACCACGCTCGCCAAAGCCGTTGCGCACGCGGTAGGAGGTCGCTTTGCCAGAGTCCAATGCACACCGGATCTATTGCCGACCGACATCACCGGCTTCAACATGTTCGACCAGAAGACGCGAGAGTTCGAGTTTCGCAGAGGCCCCGTCTTCTCGGACGTATTGTTGGCCGACGAAATCAACCGCGCAACGCCTCGCACGCAAAGCGCACTATTTGAGGCGATGGCCGAAAGACAAGTCACCATCGACGCTGATACTCACCGGTTGAGCGAATCGTTCTTTGTGATTGCGACGCAAAACCCCGTAGAAAGCCACGGCGCTTATCCGCTTCCCGAAGCACAACTCGATCGATTTGCCATGAAATTGCGCATTGGCTACCCGGATCGAAACAGCGAGTTGGCGATGCTGGCGTCGAACGTCGGGAGTTCCGACGGCGCAGTCGCATGCGACGAAGCAATTATCAAGCCGCAGCAACTCCGACGACTCCAGGAACACGTCGCAAACGTCGCCGTCTGCAAAGCGATACAGGAGTATCTCGTCGATCTGGGGCGAGTGACTCGTGAGCACAAAGAAATCACGTTGGGCCTCAGCCCGCGCGGTCTCATTACTTGGCAGCGTGTCGCTCAAGCACGAGCCCATCTGTGCGGCCGCGACTTTGTAACTCCCGACGACATACAAGATGTCGCTCGCCCGGTACTGGAAGTACGGCTCAGCGGCGACTTCGATTCGGCCGATCGCGCGGTTGAGGAAATCCTGTCATCGGTCAGCGTGCCGGTGCTTGAAACACAAAACAGAAAGTGAGGACATCATGAAGCGGATAAGCGTTGCGCCCGCAATGTACCTGATTGCAGTTGGCCTGCTGCTGGTTGGATGTGACCGAGCGGCTTCGTCGGTAACGCCCGACATGCGTGCTGATTTCGGACACGATCACCGACATCAGCACGGCGAGGGACACGATCACGAGCATGAACACAAAGAAGGATTCCACGGAGGCCACTCGCACACGCACGGGCACCGTCATGGTGCGCCACTGCACGGTGGCCGAATCGTTTCGATTGGTCATTCACATCATGCCGGCGGCGAGACGCATTTCCATGCCGAAGTGATGCCGATTGTCGATGGGCGAATTACCTTCCACGTTCTTGCCGAGAATGCGGAAGGCAAATCAGAAGATTATCGAGTCGAAGCCACCGAGATCGTCGCGTATGTTGATCGACTCGACAAAGAGTCGACACGAGCAGACGAAGTCGTGTTCCGGTCAGCAGGCGAAGATGGCGGCTCAACATTTTCCGCGGAGGTTCCTGAGCCGTTTCTCGATAGCAGAGAGCTTTTCGTTGTCGTTCCAAAGATCAAGCTTGGTGGCGAGCGGCTGAACTTCAGCTTCACGGCATCTATATCAGATCGAGCTGAACAACCGTCTGAATCGGCGGACGAATCCGCGGAGGAGCCGCAGTCATGAACGACTTTTTGCTTTTGGCTGACGGTCCTGGCTATCAAGGCGTCTTTACTGATTTCAACACGACGTTCTGGAGCGCCGCGTTGCGGATTGCTCAAGCAATGGTGGCCGCCGCGCCATTTCTTGTTGCCGGTGTATTGGCGGCAGGAGTTCTGCGCGGGATGGTCGGCGCGGAACGATTACGGAGAATCCTCGGAGTCGGTCACTGGTCGGGGCCGCTGCGAGCATGGGGCATAGGCATTCTGTTGCCGATCTGCTCGCTCGGCGCTTTGCCGGTCGCGAGGGAATTGCGCCGGGCTGGTGTGCCCAGTGGAACGGTGCTGAGTTTCGTACTCGTTGCTCCCGTTCTCAATCCCGTGTCAATCATCTACGGATTAAGTCACATCGCGCCTGGAATGCTTCTCTATTTTGCAGCCGGAACGTTCATCGTCTCGGTCGGCATCGGTGCGATTTGGAACCGCGTTGTGTCGGACAAACGAGACGCGTCACCGGAACAACTCGAGGTCGCGCCGCGAAGCAGTCATCATCGCCTGGCCGTGGTCGGGCACACGTCGGCCACGGCGTTGGTTGGTCCCGCGTTTGTCGACTATGGCTTGGCCCTTTTGGCCGTTGGTTTCTTGGGAGCGTTTCTGCCGCACGCATCTCTTCAAACAGGACTTACCCGAGACAACGCACTCGCGCCGGTCATCATGGGTCTGATCGCGATTCCGGTTTATGTAACGCCAACCGAGGTGATGATGCACTTCGGACATATCGTGCGGGACGGCTTTTCTCTGGGGGCCGCTTTTGCCTTGATCGTCCTTGGCGCAGGGGCGAACGTTGGCGTCGCGAATTGGTTGCGCCGCGACTATGGGCCGAAGTCACTCGTTCTATTCGTCTCGTTGCTGATCGGTTCGACCCTCGTCATCGGATTGACCGCAGATCGCACGATCGTCAACGGTACTGCAAAAGCAACCGACCACACACATGCGTTCGATCCCTTCACTCGTCTGGCAAATGTCGACGACCGGCACGCAAACATTCAATGGGTTTACTCAGAAGTGCGAAAGACGATGACTGTCGATCGCGCTTGGGGGCTGGGCCTGCTGGCGGTGATTGCCGTCATTGGAGTCGGTCTGCGGCTGCTGGGAGATCGTTGCAGCATCGACGATCTGCTGCAACCAGGTCGGACGACGACCGACGAAACGCCGGGCCGAAGCTGGAACCCGACGCTGTCACCAGGGCAACTGTGTGTCGCCGGAGTGCTTGGTGTTCTGGCGTTTGCGACCGTGGGCTTGTACGTCTTCTATCCGCCGACTGACGACCTCATCGACGACATGAGGAACGTCCGTCTCGCTGTCTACGACGCGGTGAGAGAACAAGACACCGTCGAAACCCAACGACGGCTTGTGCAATGGCGTTCGCATGCCCGGAAGCTTCCAACAAGCATTCGGATTCGTTTCGGCAGTGTTGATGGCTCGCAACACGAAAGCCTCGACGAACTGCTTTACAGCCTGAAGACGTTGGAAGAGTACGTTCTCACGGGGCGATCACGCGAAGCCAAATCACTGACCAGATATGTCGAGAAAGTCTACCAATCGTGCTGCGAGGATTTTCGTAGTCGCGAAACGTGAGCGTCTCCGTTAGCCAATCCCAATAGTTGAAACGCCAAGACGAGGAATATCGCTGTGCATACATCTCGCCTGCCCAAGGCGCGCAATGGCTTTACGCTGGTCGAGTTGCTAGTCGTCATTGCCATCATCGGAATCATCGTCGCGTTGATTTTGCCTGCCGTGCAACAAGCCCGTGAAGCGGCGCGACGTCTGTCGTGCAAGAACAACTTGAAGCAGCTTGCTCTAGCTCTGCACAACTACGAGACCACGCATCGGGTCTTTCCGCCCGGTTACATTCACCGCTTCGGTCCAGCCGGTTCCCTCGTCTAACCCGCCAACCATGCCGGCCTCGCGTGGGGAGCCGTGATGCTTCCGCAACTCGAACAGGAGGCCATGTACGACAAGTTCGACCCTAACGTTCCGATCTGGCACAGCGTGAAACTGGAACCGCGCGAGGAGCATCTCTCCGTGTCTCTGTGTCCCTCTGATCCTTACTCCGCAAAAAACTACGTGGTTCGAGACGACACCGTCACACCTATGGAACAGTACGCTGCGGCAAGTTATGCAGCGAACTGGGGGCCGTCCGATGCGCTCGTCAATTTGGATGACACGCCGCTCCAAAGCCGAGGCGTATTCTACTGCAACAGTGACACGCGCGTCCGAGACATCGGCGTTCACGACAACGTGGACTTCGAGATGGCAGAGCCTCTCGCTGGTGGATCAGAATGATGGCGAGATAGCGGTGCTCGCCCAAGAGACCAGCAGATTCCGAAATCCGCTTCGGTCATCACCTCCGCGCGTTGCGCCGATGGTGACTGGGTGGGTTTGCGCGCCTCGGACTAACCATCCGGTTGCATAAGCCGCTTGCGCGCTCAGGACAAAGTCGAGAGGTGTCACCCGCGGGGATGCGTTTTGACCGGACCGTTAATTCCGGGGCACCTGCTAACCAGAGATTCAGAGAGTTTTGGGCCAATATCTTGGGGGCCGGCGTTGACCTTGAAGGTCCAGACCGGACCCCGTGTAGTCTCTCTCGAACTAGAGACTTTTTCGCCAGCGGCGAACTTGACGCAAGTCCTTGCGACAAAGGCGATAAACGCAAAAACGCCGCGAGCGGAAACTCCCGGCGTCTTGTGTAAACTCCGCGAACCGTTTGGTTCGTAGGATTTGAGTTAGCTCCCTGCGTAGAACGCTTTACGAACTCGTAAGAAGAGAGTGCGGGAGAGAATCGTCGTAAGCGACGTGTGCTGCATGTGTTGTGGCGATCGGTGGGAAGGCGACCGAAATGCGGCTTCATGAGTCGTTTTCCCCCGGTTAACACGCACGCCGCAAACGGTGTTAAACGGTGTGACCGCCTCGAACTGATGACTTTGTGGTTAACACGCTACTCCCGTCGCCGTTCCAAAATCCGCAAGAATTCGGCGAGCGTGTGATAGGACTTGCGGCCCGAGGATCCGTCGACGAGCAGGAAGCCATTGGCGCCGTCGTATCGCATCTTGTCGCCCTTCGGCAACAGAAACCAAGCTCGGCCAGCAGGTGATTCCTGGCTTTCGAGGCGTATGCGGTCAGCCGAGATTTTGAAGCCAATCCGCCGCGCGCGGAGCAGCTCGTAGAGTTTCCATTCGGGCTCCGTCTCTAGAATGATCTCCATTGCCGTCTTTGCGCGATTCAGGCCAAGTCTCGACGTCCACCGATCTGAGCGGAACGTCGTCAAATCATCACTATGATTTTCGATCGGGGGTACAAGTGGTTTTATCTGCTTGAGATGATAAACAAGCATCAGTTCGTTTCCAGATCCACGCGACGCCCATGGAGTGTCGATCGCCTTTCTCGGTCGCACCTCTATGGTTTCAACTTCAGCAACATGCGAGATCGCCGCGGTCGGCAGCATCGCCTTCGGCGAGTACAGGGCGACGCGGGCGACCCGGAAATGGCGGTGTGGCGAGCTGGGGAGCGGGCGGTAGTAGATCCGGTTTTGCGCGATCCAGTCGAGTCGCTGCTTCGCGTTCGCGGACGGCAGCACGCCAACAAGAACCGGTTCGCTTGCTGCGATGCGCCAGTCATTGGCGCGTTGTTCAACAGCGTGCGGAATTATTCGATCGGCTAGTGACCAACCACCTTCGCGAATTGCCGACGTCAACCATTCGTTCAGGTACTCAAGATTGCGGGGCAACGCGGGAATGGCACCGATGCCGAACCGTTCGATCGATTGCCAAAGTCTGCTTTCTCGAAACTCGCCAACTTGCTGCTCATCGTACGGAAATATCGCGGCAGCTTGGATGACTGATCTCTTCGGTGTCCGGCTGAGGTTGTCCTCCTTGTCGAACTCCAGAATCGCGTCGCGATACCGATGCAAGACATTGATCGCATCGCGAGGGGGACCAAATGACTTGTATTGGTTTCGGTACTCGTCAGTCGCGTCAATTCGATACTTTGCATCGCAGATAAGTTGAATGCGAGGCCAGCCTTCCTCCTCGAATCGAATCAAGATGTCTGGCTTCTGTGGGATAAGTGTCGTATCGTGATCATCGAACTGCGGGTTGTAAGTAATGGCAATGCGTCTAGTCTTGCCGGTCCGAAACACAACCGTTTGCCCGCGACCTTGCACCAAGCGAACACCGACACCGGACTGTGTGATGCGAAACAGCTCGCCAAGGTCACCGGGGCACCCGTACTCGTCACGAATGACCTTCACCATGGCAAGGAAGACCCAGTACTCGTAGAGCACGTTCAAGTCTTTCACGCTTAGCCTGAGCGCTTCGCCCTCTAGCCGAAGCCCCATCTTCAACAACATGCAAAGCTGGTACGTCTCTCGATAACCTGGTGCCGACAGAAGTTGGAGCGATGCAAAGCCGGCAGCAACGTCCCCGTTCGCCTCACGAAACGGTTCTGCGTGGGACATTCGAGAAACACGTCGCTCCATCTTTGTCAGTTCGGCGATTGCGGACTGGTGCCGTTCCGAAAGATCTTGTCGTTTGTAGCTGCCGAGGATCTGGGCGAGCGTCCTTTGAATATCCGTCAGCTGCCGTTTAATCCAACGATGCTCCATGGTGTCCATCGTTGACTCCGTCGGGTACTCGACGAGACGTTCGCGAATTGGCCCGGCTGAAGTTGCCACTAGCGATCCGCGCCCCATACCTCGACGAACCTGAGCACGGACTGCAGCATCGACACGTTTAAGTCTTTCAAGTCGAACCGTCCGAGGACGTCGCACGAGTCGGCGTTGTGGCTGCTGAACGATGTGTCGAACAGCCTTATCAAGATCCTCGACAATATGGCGGAGTAAAATCACCCATTCGAGACGCGAAGGCTTCGACGTGGAGACAGCCTGCCCAAGATGGAACGTGGAACGCAAGTACTCGTACGCAAGCCCGGTCAGGATTTCCTGAATGTCTGCAAGTATCTGCTTGTAATCGGATTCGTAGTCGACTTTCGTCGGGAATACCTCGACCTCGAAATCGACTTCCGGTTTGCCGTTGACCAGCACCGTGAAAGCACTGCGACCAATCTGGCCACGAAAGTTGAGCACACCGTGAAGGACACTTTCTTGCTCTTGGCTGGAAAGTCGGCGCCGCATGAGTGGATCGCGGTGCTGTAGTTCGACGGTATCACCGAGGTTCTTAGCCCGAAGATAAACCTGATAGTCTGTTTCTTCGAACAAGGCGGGACCAAGTTCGATGTTCGGCTGGTTGCTTATCTGCTCGGGGAAAGCCTTCCACGTGTCGCCGAGTAGTCGCGTCTTGGCCGAACGCGGAGTGATCTTGAAACGTCCCAAGACCGACAGGCTTGTCGCAAGGATGGCTGGCTGTTTTGTGCTCACGCTCCGCCAGTCAAGCGAAATCAAGTCGGTCGAAATACGAAACAGAGCTTTCATCGAAATCCTACAGCCAGAACGATGTGTAGCCTTCGACCTCAAGGCGTTCCCACATCAGACAGAGACGTGCCGCTGTTCGTGGAAATCTTGCAGCGGTATACGCTGGGGGACGCCCGTCGTCCTCCCACGCTTTGAGGATCTCAGCGGGATCGTCCTCCGCCTTCAGCGGTGTCCCGTCTTTTGCAAATCCGATGAGACCGAGCAGGGTACGACGAATCGAATTGCTTCCGCCGACGATACGCGGGAGGATCTTCATCATTAGCACCAGGTCGAGCGGGTCGACCGGCGTGCCATCCCTTGTCACGAATGATGAACTGATCTCTCGTGCGTTGATCAAGAACAGGGCGACTTCATCCCGTGTGCGATAACCAACTTGCAGCTGACTATACAATAAGGACTGGTTGACCTTCTCGAGTGTGTCAATGGTAAGCTGTACGTCTTGCCGCATCGTCACGTTCGGGCCGTCCAGCTCGTCGATCCGTGAAGCGCGACAATGCCAATAACTCAGCGGCCATACAGTCTGGTGTGCGTCGTCTGTATTCCGGTCATCGCCATCGGGCGTCCAGCGCAGGTCAAGTTCTGACAGCTCAAGGGTGAACGCTCGATCGAGAACCTTGCGGCTGAAGCCGTGTGTCGTTTCATCCATATTGACAGTGCCGACGATCGCCAGATTCGCAGGGATGCACTGGCCCTGCCAGTCATCTGTGTCGTTGGGTAGCGTCTGCGTTAAGATCGCAGAACTTTCATAGCCGCCGCCTTCCGCGGCACGGCGATCTTCGATCGCGCTGAGAAATTCGGCGAAGTAATGCTCAACCCGAGCCAGATTCATTTCATCGACCAGACAAACGTGAAAATGCGATTTGTTGGCTGAGGCGGCCCGTAGCTCCTGAAGCACGACGCCCGGACGAAAGTAATCCTGTAAGTCAACATATCCCATGACTTCGGAGCTGTCCGTCCAGTCCGGTCGAACTGCGATTCGGCGCGGCCTTATCGATCCCGTCAGCTCGGCCACAAGCATCGGCAACTTCGATTTGCCTGTACCAGAGACTCCAGCAAGAATCGCAAATGGCTTCGTACGAAGTGCGGTGATGTAGGCTGCAATTTGCCAGGGCTGGTAGACGAATCCTCGGTGCGCAATGTCTTTGATCAACCGTTCTGTCGCTGCGGCGATTCCTGTCGCTGGAACACTCATGTCCGGCCACCATTTCTTTGCAATCGCATTTAAAACTCGATTCCGATGTGTGGGATCTTGCAATGCTTGCCAATACGGCTCCTTGATGACCGCATGCGTGATACGATCGCGAATCTGGCTCGCGGTCGGTTTATCGGCAGCGAGTGTCTCCTGCGGTTCGCGATGGGCAAGCAACCAGAACAAATCACCCGCAAGGCGGCCGAACCCTTCTGCCGCTTGTTGCTCAGTGACGTCGCGCTCATGCCGTTTCATTCGCTCCAGAAAACGCGGAATGACCCAGTCGAACTTGATTTCATTCTGAGGTAGCTCGCCGTTGCTGATTGCCTCAATCACCAATGCAAGAATCACTGGCTTGTAAAGTTGCGGACTAGAGATGCCCTCGATGAGCGTCACGAAATGCTCAATGGCCGCCTTATTATCCTCGAGCGCAACGGCGACCTTCCGATCGTTTGACAACCCCAGATCTGGCCCTTGCAGATAACAGATGTGCTTAGCCACGGTGTTATCGAGGTCTGCGCGATTCGCCTGACCGCCTTGCTCTCGCAACCACTGGCACTTGGCTTGGTAGCCCGTTGCCGTCACGCGTTCTGATTCGTCCGCATCCAGCCGCTGGACGACGCACCCTTGGTCATCGACTGCGGAGATGAAGTAGCGCACCTGCCGATTTGGGCTGAGAAAGACGATGCGTTGATCGGTGTACCATCGCATGATGTCGAGGAACTGCGGACGCTTTCCCACAACCCCATGCGTCCGGTCGGCCCAAGACTTATACGCCCGCAAGAGCGTCCGCAATGCTCCCGTCAATTGATCGGATGCGGGTTTTAGTTCCTCCAGCGGGACGAATCGCTCGAAGATCATCCCGCGTTGGTAACCAGTCGCCAGTTTTCCCGAACCAATGTGAATGCGTTGCTGATCACCGCCAACGACATCAACGAAGTTCGCCTGGCGAAGCAACTCGCGATCGTGGTCTGACAGCTCGCCATGAACCTCTTGGGCTTTTGCTTCTGGGTTGCTCTTGAACTCCGTCGCGGCAACTCCGAGCCCCAGTCGCATCCCTCGAGGCTCTTCACACGAGAGATGAATGACCGGATACACGCCGGTCTGAGCAGATGTTGACTCACGTTTGTCGAAGATCGCAACCCAGGGAAGGTTTGTCCAATTCCCCTTCCCGACCGACGCGCTTCCATGCCAGTGCTCACTGCTACATAGCGCGATGGCAACTTCAGCAGCCAACTTCTTGAGCTGGCGTTCGATATTCACGGGCTCAGAGTCACCCGTGTACTTCTCAGGTCGGTCGGGATAGACCTCGATCAATCGCACGCAGTTCTGCCAAAACTCTGTGGCGATCGTCGATGCGTTGTCATCCAGTGTATCGGGCACGAGCGGGCTTGCGTGAGATGAAGGGGTTTACAAGACGCGATTGTCACATCGCCAGCGTCTAACGATCGGGTTACGACATTACAGAACCAGAATCATTGTGTACCGGGGATGGGGAATCAAGGTGCCACACGAAACGCCCCTCGTGGTCGACCTAGCCTGTCGTCAGAGCCAAACTCCACAGCCGGCCGGCGGTGAGATTGTCCAGACTTGGACCAGCCTTTTGAGGCAACGTCCGACAGTGTCTTTCCTCGTCTGATTGTAAACCTATGTTACCCCCGCTAGATCTCCGTGCTCTTTATAAAGACCAGCGACTCACCTTCCTTAATTGACCAATATTCGGGGTGATGGGGAATCACGATCCCTTCACTCACGTCATATCCAAAGAACTCGACTTCCAGATCGTAGAGCAAACTCAGTGTCTTCCGAGCCGTCTCTTCGAGTTGCCGTTGATCGGATTCCACAGAAGGACGCAGGCGTTGGAATGAATTCCTCTCGGACCATATTTGGTCGAGCTTGGTCTTCCAGTCCTCGCTGATGAACTTCTTCTTCTGCAATGCCGCCAGATTCTTCTCGAAGCTGCCTTCCTGATTCGGCTTCTTCTTGAACTTCGCTTGCCAAACATGCCGGATCACGGCTTCTAGGACTGCTTGTGCCAGGGCGATGCAGCCAAAGTAGTAGCCGTCACGGAATTGTTTAGCACACTCCATTGACGGCGCTTCAAACGGGCGGTCAGGTACGAAGACTACTCCTTGCACCTGTAGAAATCGCTCTGCTCGCTCGGACAAGTTTCCCAGGAATTCAGTCTTCATGGAATCCTCGACTCGATGCTTCTCGTCCGCCTCAGTCAGCTTCTTCCTCGTGGTCGCACGAGTCTTGGGAAGGATCGGATCAGAGGTGGGCTTCCCGTTTGCAGAGGCGGTCTCTTCAGCCAGTTTATCAAACAGACGTGGCTGATTTGGCTTGACCTCTTTGCTTTTCTTTGGCTCCTTTGCTTTCTTTTTTGGTTTCGGAAGTGGCTCCAACTTTACTTTGCAAAGGGCAACCATGTCCATGTCCAGCCCTTGTCGGTGAATGTCGAATCCTTCGTGCTTGCGAAGATCGGCGACTCCGACATTCACTTGGAAAGGAAAGGACTCGGGCAGGCGCAACAACTGTTGGGCTTCGATTTCGTCAGCGGCACTCGATGACAATAACGATTCCAACAACCAGAGTTCCAGTTCAGGAATGCTGGCGGTCATTTTCCGAGTTGGCAGGAAATGTCCCTGCTTCTTGGTAGATCGCAGCACATCCCAATCAACGAGTGTGTTAAGGAGATATCTGGTTGCCAACTTACTCGTGACTCGATCCCCCCAGGTTGTCAACATCCTCGCTTGCACCTGAGCGGTCGTAAAGTCGTCCTGGAGAGCGAGCAGTCTTCCCACAACCTCGGCGGTGTCACGGAAGAACGGATAGGCCAGGGCTGCCATCCCCAAGTGAAGCCACACGCGCTCTTGGCCGCTAATCCTGGGGAGGAGCGCCACGGCTCGATCTCGTAACGGCAATCGTTCTCGGGGTACGCTACTCCAAATCTTAAGAACGATGCCCACAGCTTTGGCTCTGGACTCCTTGCCCGGAAGTTCATCTTTCAGGTATTCGTCCAGAAAGGCACGCAGTTCTTTCTCGTCTCCGTCTTGTGCAAGTCGGTCAAGTGCAGCGTCCAACCAGGCTCGTTTGATCTTCCTGTCAATACCAACAACTTTTCTCATCATCCCTCCCTGGTGATTGTCACGAACGGCACCATGACTTCTTCCAAGGCGATCCCTCCATGGGAAACTACCTCATCGCCGACGTCCGTGAACGCCTCAAGATAGCCGGCTAACAGCACGTGCTTGTCCGGCGGCAAACCTTGATTCGGCCAGCGAATGGACATCGGAAAATTACCAGCGACTTCCTCAAGAAATTCGGTGCGATCATAAACCCGCACGCGTTTCCCTCGCGTCTCAGCAAGCACTCCTTCCTTTGGATTGCCGACTCCAGTGGCTGAGATGTTGCCGTGATCAGCAGTCAGATAGATCTGGAATCCCTCGTCGTGCAAACGCATCAGGAACTGTTGCAAGTGTCCTTGCGATGCCCACAATCGCACTTGATTGTGCATGCCGGCCGTTTGCATCTGCATGCCATGCATGATGTTGTCGACCTTGTTCCATACAACGCCCAACACCGATAGCCGAGCATTTCCCAGCGCGACATCCAGTTTTGGATCGTTGGGGCCATCGAGATTTGTAACCAGGTCGACGGCCAATTTCGGGACTCCCTCGTTTTCCCAAAACTTCAACCAATGGCTCTTTTCTTTCGAAGTCGTCGCCAGCGACTCAGCAAAATAGAGTGGAGGATCACCCGCAAAGATGGATTGGCGGGTAACCGAAGTCAACGTTGGAACCCACGCGAACGCAGTCGATTCCTGGAACCGCCAAGCAGCGTCGGTCGTTTCAAAATGCTTCTTCAATAATAGCCATTGATCGTAAGCCAATCCGTCCAGCACAACCAATGCAACCTTGGGTAACTTGTTGCGGCTTCGTTCCAACGCCATGAATCGCGCGATGTGGTGGACCATCACCGGGTGCTGTTGGTACGACAGGTTATGTAACGAACCGTATCGTTGCAGCATCCAACCGCCGAACGCTTCTTCGACACTCTTTTGCAATCCGCCCCAACCCGACCGTTCGGCCGCTTCGACGCTCTCATCCAACTCCCATCGCAATACGACCAACTCGGCCCAACGTTGGGCCGTCTGTTGCCAATCCTTGTGCGATGCGTCCTCGCCGGGAATCTCCGCCGCAAACTTCTCCCACAGTCCGCGAAACCGCCGAAGTGCATCTACCTTTGGATCATGAACTACGCCAGTTTGAGCCCATGCCGGCAAGCCATCGGTGTTTTCACGTTCAAGTGGTTTCAACGATCCATCGAGGAAAAACGTGTCGATGTAAGCTCGGATGTCCTCATGATTAAACGGAACCCGGCAATTGCCCGGCGGATTGCTCTGGGCATCCAGATACAATTGCCATTCATCCTGAAGGAATCGCAAGAACCCTTCGCGGTTGGCAATGATATCCTCAAGCGGCCACGTTGCGAAATGGTTGTCGTGCGCGAGACTCTCAAGCAAATGGCTGACCAGCAAATCCGGCACCCGCACCTGTCGCGAATGAATTGACAACAAGACTTTCAGCAGATCGACCGGAGACTTGATCAGCTTGGGCACGATGCTGAAACAATGCATCAACACAAATTCTTTGGTTTCTCGCTCCGTCAAAGTGCTACCATCATGATCCTGATACGCAGCTTCAATCGCATCGAGGAATTCCCGATCTAGCCCTGCGATCACCGGGTAGTTCAACTTTGGAAACAGCTGATGAATTGCAAAAGTCAACGGACGACCCGCCTTGAACAAATCGTACGGCAGCTTGTCCAGCTGATGTTCCGTCGAACGTAGCACGACCACCAAGTCGGTTTTCAGGCCTTGATCCCATTGGCTGCGATATTGCGATTCGTAGGCAAAACGAAATGCAATCGAATCGTCGAATGGAATGAGATCAAACCCGCGATCCCGAATCGCCGTCACCATGCCTTCCTCGGTTAGCAAACCGTCGGGATCGGCCACTAAGGTCAGTCGCGAAATCTTCGGTTTAAAATGCTTCAGAATGTTTTTGCGCCAATCAGCCATTGCCTGCCTCCACCCGCAAGACAATGACAGGACCGAGTTCTGGCAATACGGTTTCTCGCTTACGCAGATTTGCCGCCCACTCCTGCTGTTCCTGCTCGAGTCGCTTCAAGCGATGTTGGCGTACCTCGGGCAGCCCCAGCCGGTTGAGCGCCTCGAGTCGGACGTGAAACGCATACTCGCACTTTTCCCGTTCCCGACTCAAACGCTCTTGGTGCCGTGTATTCAATTCATGAAAGGCATTTTCGCCGAGCCGTTCTGCCTCGGTTCGCAACTCACGCAAGACTGCTGCAACCTCTTCGCAGGCTTTCGATTCAACCAATTGGACGTCCGGTTGGTCGTCCACCAAAACGTCCCAAATCCGCCGTGCGGTCGGCCCTAGAATCCGGCCGTCATCATGGCGGAAGATCGGGACAATCTTTACATCGCGCAGACACGACTCGGCGATGGCGATTCTCCACAGCGACCAATAGCCTGCGATCTCGCTCGGCAGATCACCAATTCGCAAACAAGAAATCGAATCAGCAGCGATGACACGCGGCAATTGCTGAACCAGACGACGTACACGGGAATCCTCCATACTGACGTGCGACAAGCCATTGTCCTGTGCGTCCCGGCCGTGAAACGAAACCCGATCCATCCGGCTGCCATCGGGCCAGGCCAGTGAATAGCCAAACAGGTCTTTCTCAACTTTGCCCCCCTCGCTGCGCAAGTAGGACGTCGTCATTCTTTCGACCCAATACGGCAATGGATGGCTACTTAGCTGCTGAGCCAGTGTCGCATCGAGCTCCGGTTGACCGTAGAACGAACGTCCATCCGCTTCGTATTTCGCCTGCTCGCGAACCTGCATTACCAACGTGTCGACCTTTGATTCGATGGCCGTCGGATCGACGATCGACTGGGCGTAAAGTCGCTCGAACATGGAACCGCTTTCGGCTGAGTCCAACACATCCTGCGTTTTATCCACGCCGAATTCTTCCAGAATCGTCGCCAGCTTTTTTTCCAGCACCTCCTGAACTCGCAATTCCACGCTATCTTCGAAAATCAGATTGAATGCCTTGACGGAATGCTTTTGGCCAATTCGATCGACGCGTCCAATACGCTGTTCGATTCGCATTGGATTCCACGGCAGATCGTAGTTGATAATGACGTGGGCGAATTGCAAGTTGAGACCCTCGCCGCCCGCGTCGGTAGAAACCAGAATCCGCGTCTGTCCGGCAAACTCGCGCTGGACCCTTCGCCGTTCCTCCATGTCCATCGAGCCATTAAGGCAGACAACGGAAAAGCCGCGATGCTCCAGGAATTCCCGCAGCATTCTTTGCGTCGGAACGAACTCGGTGAAAATCAGGTATTTCAGTTCGGGGTCGTTCTCTTGCTGTTGGTTTTCGTACAGCAGATTCAGTAACGTTTCGGCACGGGCATCAGCACCGGCCGCCTGGCAACGACGAGCCACCTCAAGCAACAGCTTGACTTCCTCCTTTTCGTTTTGCAGGCCAGCCAGTCGTGTCGCCAGCAGCTCTTCCAATTGTTCTTCTGAATCCTCATTCAGCAGAGCTTCATCCGAGGGCGTTTCGTCCGTTGTTGTCAGTGTCGTCGACTGCAGGGCGTCCAGTCGTCGTTCCAACGCGGTAGCAATCGCGCTGGTGCTGCTGGTGACCAGTCGTTGCATCAAGATCATCAAAAAGCCGAGATACTGACGATTCTGGCGCATTGCCTGGTTGTAGCCCAATCGGACGTACTCGGTCACCGATTCGTAAAGCTGCTTTTGCAATTGATGGTGTTCTTCCCATCGGACCGGAACCAAGCGAGTCGTCCGGGGCATGAACAGCGGATCGCCCTTTTCATTGATGGCGCGGCGTTTCTCCGTACGGATCACATAGGGAGCGACTTTTTCCTTCCGGATTTCAGCGGTCGTGATGAATTCTTCCTTGTCCAATAACGCCATGATCCGCTGAAATCCCGCTGTCTTTCCCTGATGCGGAGTTGCGGAAAGCAGCAACAGATACGGCGCGGCCTCGGCCAGCGCTTTTCCCAGACGATAGCGGGCGACTTGTTCCGTGCTGCCGCCAAGTCGGTGGGCCTCGTCGCAGATAATCAAATCCCAGCCGGCGTCGATCAAATCGCCAATCCGATCCTGGTTGTATGACTCCAGTTTTTCTTTCGTCCATCCACGTCGTTTCTCGACCGGTTTGATCGAGTCTGCTGGGCAGACGACTTGATCAAATTGTCGCCAGACATTTTCGTTGCCGTTGAAGCGTCGCAGGGAAGAAATTTCGCTGGGGATCAGCAATCGAAACTCTTCGCCGAAATGGGTCTGCATCTCCTGCACCCATTGGGTTACCAATCCCTTGGGGGCGACCACCAGAACTCGTTTCACCAGGCCACGAAGTTTCAGCTCACGAAAGATCAAACCCGCTTCGATCGTTTTGCCCAATCCAACTTCGTCCGCCAGCAGAAAGCGAACCCGATCATCCTTGACTGCCCGCGTGAGTGCGTACAGCTGGTGGGGCAACGGAATGACGCCTGCTTCCAGCGGCGCGAGCAAAACATCTTGCGTAATGGCGTCGGCAATTCGAGCTGCCGCGGCGGCGTAGGTGATGCGATCCAAACCACTGACTGGCGTCGCAGTTTCCGGAACGCCAACGGACAAAGACTCAGCGGCCAAACGCTCAACCGTCGCCAGATTTGGAATCCAGACCTGGTAAACCGTGCGGTTCCAAACCGACTCGGAATCCAGGATGCGCACGCGCTCACCATGAGCACTGCTAAAAGCCCAGTCTCCAACCGAAAATTGTGGTGCTGTGGTTGTCGACATTGCTACTCGCCCTGCATCAACGCAGCGTTGTCAAAGTACATCAAAAGGTCCTGGTCTTCCTGAATGACTGCTTCCGGCAAGCGGCTGCGGGCGAACAGGCACTCGAGCCATGATGCACGCCGAAGTCTGGAATCGGTGCGATCTATTTCAAAGACTTTGCCTCGGCGAGTACGAACGAGAATGCTCGTGGACTTGTTCGTCGCAACAACCACCCAGAACTTGTTAACAACATAGGAATAGCCCTCGCCCTTTTCCGAAGGAGTTACGTTTCGTGCGGCAACTCCGGGGCGGGCTGCATGCCGTGTGAGACGAAATACAACTCGATCGCCAACGCAAATGCTGGTGCTGCCGAAAAATCGTCCCATTTTGCACTCCTTGGCACACGCAAGTTGGCGCTACGTTCGCGCTGCCGATTTCAACCGGTTAACGAAGTGTACAACCGAGAGTTGAAGAGAGTATTGTGATTGCGTAAAGATCAGTGTTGCTATCAGTCGCTCTATCGTGCACTTGGGCCTTTGCCAAGCAACTCACGTCTTCGACGTACGTATTCCTGTTCGTACTCATACGAATCGGTTGCGAAATCCTCTTCCGCGTCTTCGGGCGGCTCGGGCTGATTAGGTTCTGGCAGCCGATTGAATTGGAGATGTGCCAACTTTGCACCAACGGCTGCGATGCAACTGACGATTAATAAGTACGAGGACAAGCCAACAAAGAAAGAGGCTCGCGATTGCGATTCGACCACCAGCAACGCAGCATTCACAAACTCCGCTTCAGAAAGCGAATCCAAAGTGTGCCCAGCAGCTGCGTATCGAATATCGAACGAATGCAGCGTCCAAGCTTGTCCTACGCACACGCACGAACCGATGAATGATCCAGCCGAAATTACGACGGCTGTCACAATGAGACCTCGAAGCAGTTGGCGCATTATTGACTCCTTTCTGTTACACCGGCGCAATGATCTTGGCAACACATAGTCCGATGAGAGCGTTTTACCGTTTTGAAATTGATCAAAGTGTTCCGCATGACAGCGTTAGCACGAAGACGAAACAGTAGTCTGAATCACCAGCGCCGCAAGGTGACTGCAAACGCGATCGCACAAGACGGATTTGCTGGTCAATGAACGTGATGTGAATAACACAGGAGAAAACTCAAGTTTGGCTTCGCACGTTCCAAGTGTCGTGCGAAAAGTTTAACGGCGCATTAACGTAAATATCATCTGATTGGTCGGGCGCGCGTCGCTGCCATTCAGTTGGAAATACACCCTGAGTGTGCTGTCCGTCTGACTCAGCTAACACTTTTTCTAAGATTCCAAATTTTCCCTGCACGAAATCGTGAACAGTCTCCACTAGTCTCATGTCCACCGGTTAACGCATGCATGCCCTTCGCCGAGTCGGAAATGTTTACCGCACTTACGAACATCAAAATCTGCCAGGAGAGAAGATCATGCTGCGAAAACTGAGTTTAGCGTTGGTTGTCGGGTTGTGTTTCGTGGGAAACGCATTGGCTCATTCGCCCGAGGACGTTGCTGCACGTTGTGCCGACCGCGTCGAACAGGTCGTCGAGCGAGCGACCAACGCCGCCATGGATGAAACGCACGAATGTGTGCGGCGAATTAACGCTTTGCAAGATCAAGGTCGTCACGAGGCTGCCAGGAAGTTGGCGCAGCAGTGCATAAACAATGCGACACAACGAACACAAAATGCGGTTGGTTATGTCAACGAGATCTGCGACGAATGTATTGAAGTCTTGCTGCGACTTGACGCACCGCAACTTGCTCGACGCATTAACCACTTGTGTGACGAGGCAGTAGAAACGCTTCGTGTTATACTGCACCGCGAGAAGACTGCGATCCTTGACGCCTTGGAAGATTGATTGACTACCAACGGACCAGCATCGCGAACGCCGAGCCCGCTCGATACGAGTGACGCTCGGCGTTCGGCTGCGCGGATGGAACAATCACAAAGTCGATCGCTTGGAGAAGAAGATCTTGAGTTCGTGAGACGCTTGATCGAAAGAGATAGCTCGGCATGGACCGAACTCACAACTAGGTATCGCGACGCGATCGTACGAGGCGTCGGTCGCGGCTGTGCCGAACTTGGATTGACAATCACAGCATCGCGATTGGAAGAAGTTAGTGCAGAAGTCGTCTTTGTGTTGTTCAAGAACGACTTTGCCGCGCTGCGAGGCTTTCAGGGGCGAAGCAAGTTCGCGACATGGTTGACGGTCGTCACGCGTCGCGTGTGCCTTGCCAAACTTCTGCAACACGAGCGCACCGTTGCGGGCGGGGTGCGGACGACGACGGATCTTGACTTGAATGCCCTGCCTGGACGAGGTAGCACGTCGAGCCTGGCAGAAGAAATGGAAGCCGAGATGCAGGCGATTCAGGCTTGCCTGCCTCGGCTTTCCGCTGACGACAGATCGGTAATTGATCGCTTCTTTTTTCATGAACAATCGTATCAGGAGATCGCACAGGAGTTAGGAATTACTAAGAACGCGGTTGGCCCCAAGCTGACCCGCGCTCGAAATCGCCTTCGTCGACTCGTTGCTATGTATCAGCAGCGACCAACGACTTCTTCCCAAAAACTCGATCCCAGGAATCCGAACCATGGATCCTAGCAATGAAAAACTGCTGGACCTGCTTCGGTTAACCGACAGGTCACTAGCTCAAGTCGACGCGGCGACTCTGCAACGCATGGTCGCCAGCGACGCTGAATTGCGTGCTCGTGCGGAACGCTTGGAACTCGTTCTGCACGCTTCGCAATCGATCGGTACGGATGCCTTGTGGCACGACCTTGACTTGTCGGACGCCGAACTAACAGCTGAGATTCTAGACGGGGCTCAGGCATTGGAGGTCTCGACTTCTGCTGATCTCGTTCGGCACGTTGATGAGCTTCAAAGCATAACGTCAGGCGAAAGAAGCAACTCGGGCGTTGAAGCGTCAGAAATTGCGTCACGATCATTGCTTGACGCGGTTAATCGAGAGTTGATGCTTGACAATCAAGCTGCAGCAGTTGCGAGGATGAACGGTAAAGCCGTCGACTTGGAAATAGTCCAGAGAGCCACGCTTCATAAACCACAATCCAAGCTTCGACACTATGTGATGTGGCCGATCGCTGTCGGTATAGTTGCTGCGATTGTGTTATTCGTCATGTCGCTTGGATCACAGCCAACTCCGCCGAAGCCGTCATCCCCAATTCCCGAACGCTCAGACATCGTTATCGAATCGCCGCCTCAGCCGGCGGTCGTACCTGAAGACTTTCCTGTACAGCCAGATCCCGAACCACAGACGATGCCGCAGATCGTGATTGATTCACCTGACGAGGTGGTGCCTGAGGCAGTGGTTGTCGAAGCTCCAGAGTTGCGGCCGCCGCCGGTGGTGCCCGAAGTCGAACGTCCTATCGTGCCACAAAGACTGAAGTGGAACCGCATCAGTGGACTCGTGGCGACCCAAGTGGAAGGATCTGACTCGTGGTACGCCATCAAAGCCGAATCGACGTCTATGACAAATTCCGACGGCAGCCCGAAACTGTTCCAAGCATTAGGGAATAGTTGGGGCGAGGCTCGAACCGAGTCAGGGATTCGAGTCGTACTTGGGCCGGGCGCGGTTGCACGCGTCGGTATCAGTACGGGCGATACCACGAAAGTTCAACTTGACATCCAAGAAGGCAAGGTCAGTGTTGGCGACTTATCCGCGTCGACTCAAGTGCTCGTGACGCATCAAGCGGATCAAACCGAGTGGCTCGTCAGCAACAGCGACACTACACTTGCTTTTGATTTGCAGCAATCAACGTCCGAAATGCAACTCGTCCAAGGAAGCTTGCAGTTCGATGGCCAAGCATTCACCGGGCCTTCGAAAGTGACATACAAAGATGGTGGTTGGGAGGCACGTCGATTGGCTCGTACGGCTCCTTGGTTGGCTCAACCTCCGAAGTTGTCTCCGGCCGAACGTCAGCTATCGATCATCGCGATCGAAGACGGAGATCTTGTCGCTGGCTTGATGATGAACCGGCCAGGAATGAACGCGGCGCTCGCTATGGCCGCGACGGATTGGAGCTTGTCGCTAGATCCCGCTCGGACCATTCCGCTCGCATTGGCTTCGCCTGTTGCAGCTCAACGCTTCGCAGCAGCCGAGTGGCTCGTCGACCCGCAGAATGATCTAGCAACAGTGCGTCCAATCCTCGCGCAGATTGCCGCACTGATTCCGCGGTCGCGAAGCAGCGTGCCGCGTTGGATAGCCGCAGTTCGTGGCGATATCCCAATCACAGGGACATTGGCGCAAAACATGTTGGGTGGCCTCGGACCATCCGAGCCCATGTTCGTTCGCGAGATGGCACTGGCATCATTGATGAATCTCTCTGGTCAAACGTTCCCGTACTATGATCTTCGCAATCCGAATCGGCAAGCAATCACTCAAATAACGGCAACCCTGCGCCCCTGGATCAATCAATTGCCATAGCGCCTGCAGAAAGCCTCTTGTCGTAATGCATTCCAGATCCACTCACCGAACTATCCCAAATTCGAGTAGCATGGACGAGAGAATCTCGCAAGCGCTATCGATGCTCAAACTAGCTTGGTAAGCAGAGTCAGATGCTCGATGCTGTCGATTCGATCGCGGTCATCTCTATCGGCTTGAACGGCTCTATGGATGTTGCCGAATGTGCAACATTCGATATCGGCGAAGCCAGCGTTCCGATTGGTTTGACGTCTCAACTTCCAAGCTCGTCAAACACTGCCTTCATCAGCAGGGGCCAAACAACCGTGGCGTCGGCATAGACTTCCGCGTAGCGACCGCCTTCGATGGGTGGGACGAACTTGCCCCAACTGACGCCTTCAGAGTATGTGCAACCAGACAGACCACCCCAATGAACAGGTTCAGGGCAGATGCGTACGCCGTACTTAAAACGCGGTGCGGTCAACTTGGTGCCGAGCCGCGCGTTGGTGATGTCATAGTATGGCCCGACTTGCTGCGACCAGTTACGCGGGACTCCGCCACCGATCGTGAGGATGCCAAGTTCTTCAGCCGTTCCGATAAACCGGGCGTATTGTTGAAGGTCGAGAAAGGGATTGAAGGATGGAGTCGTTTGATAGATTTCTTCCGGTGTAAGATTGGCTGCGTTTTTCCCTTCGGATCGCAAGGCAGAAGCCATTGCCCAAGTTGAAACGTCGAGTCCCATTTCGCTATCGGTGAAGGCTGGAATGAATACCGGCACGTTTTGCTCAAAGGCACTGCGCAGGATGCCTGGGCCCTCTGCCACTTCATTCAGCTTCTTGCCCAAGGCATGGCATAGTCGAGCCGACGACCAAACGCCTCCCTCCGGTTGTGTCTCATTCAGCACCGCGCGCACGAGTCGCTCGACATCATTCAAATTGGCTTCCATTTCGAGCGTGTCATAGATGCGGTTGTAGCCTTGCTCAAAGAGGTCTTCGTCTGATTTTGTGGGGTCGTATCGATAGTGAGCCAAGCCGATCGATTCCGTCAGCCCGTGCGCGATCAATGCTCCGGTCGCCACGATGGCATGCACGATGCCATGGTCGATCATGTCACACACCAATCGACCTTGCTTGGCGACGGTCATGGCTCCGGACAGTGTCAGTACAACCTTACAGGACTCTTTGCGAGTCATTTCCACCAAAATGTCAAACGCTTCGCCAAGCTGTCGCCCGCCAAATGCTGTCTTGGACATGGCTCGAAGCAGTTGGGGGAAAGATTCGACCTCGCGAATCGATAGACTCTCAAGTGGAACAAGACCATCGCTTTGACCGTTGTGTAGTGCTCGCTTCTCCATAGCCGGTGTATCCTTA
>JACKQG010001446.1_pt1 | contig 32905 bp, 28 predicted proteins | sample 8237621 | NCBI WGS metagenome assembly JACKQG01 (sample SAMN15677084, study PRJNA649215) | marine metagenome | biome: marine; feature: Black Sea; material: saline water; isolation source: suspended particulate matter (SPM) from the Black Sea western gyre | collected 2013-06-09/2013-06-10 | depth...
CGATCCACTGGGTATAAAATGCCACATTTGACGGGTTAGCCGGCATCAGATTTAACGCGATGCCGGGTTTGGGGTTATTCGGCGTAACCGGGCCCGACGGCATACCCTCCGAATCGGTGCTGAAAAAGAACACGTAGAAAAAAGCATTGGGGTTTAATTTTTTGAGAGTTTCCATCATGGCCAAACGCGCACTAATAAAGCGTCGTTCGGCGGACATGCTCCCGGATTTATCGATGATGAACACATAACGCGCCGGCTTATTCGGCCCCATTCCAAAGCCTCCTCCCGTCACTCCCCCGGTGACCGAAAACCCGTTGGCCTCAAATTCTTTTTGAGTTTTTTTAACAAATAACGCCGGTGGAATATCCGCCTGTGTGCGAACGGGCACCAGTTGCCGCAACATCAGAATGCGCCCAAGGTTTTCTGTAAGCAACTCCATCGTCCGCGCCCGACGTTGATTGGTCAGCCGTTGATACGAAGCCCGATCCATAGCGCCACTTTCAAGCTCCATCGTTAATCGCTCCACTTTCGCATCATTCAAAATTTCTTTTTTTAACTTCTCCTCAACCAATCCAATTTCCACTTCCACATAAAGCGGCACATCCAACCGGGTAAAAATAGGATCCACCCACAATGCGCGCCCCGGGTCGTGCGGCGAAACGGCGCGCATCCTGAAATGCACCACATTATCGGAAAGTTTTTGATACTGACCATCCTTATTCGAGGACACCAAGCGAATGATGTGGCGCTTGGGGACCGGGCCCGACTCGTATCGCCACAACCCGCCAATCACGTCATTGGCCTTGCCCGGCTGGCCACGCGATTCTAGTCGGTAAGCCATTTGTTGCCATTGATCGTCATGGCCCAGAAATGAAACGCGACTACTGACAAATGGTTCTGTGGTCGTAAGCCACGTGTTTTGCTGATCTGCCCGGAGCGTTGCCCAGTTGGTGGGGTAAGCGAGTGTTTCCAATCGATTGGTGCGATAGGGAACGGCCTCAAAATTTGGCTCCAACATTCCGGCCGGAGCCATGCGCCCTAAATCGCGCACAATCAGATCCATCACTGCTCGGCCTTCCTCCAATAATTTGGTGCGACTATGCCCGGTACTGAAAACCGACTGCACCCGCGCAAAAATTTGGTACATTGCCACCACCAATATCACCGAGATGAGCACAGCAGCCATTAACTCCACCATGGTATAGGCGGCCTGGCGGCGTCGGATTGTGCGATGCAGGTTCATTGGTAATCAGGCGTAAAAAAATAGAACGATGAAAAATAAGAATTGGTCGGTGCCACAAAACCCAGAAATCGATCCTGTTCCACCTGAAACCGTCCAAATACAGGGGGATAGCCTCCTTGAGGCAAAACACCCGTCATCGGACGGAGCGTATAAAGTCCGTGCGTATCATACGTACGCCCCATGCGCCATTTGTCTTCCGGGCGCACCTCGCCGGGAGTTGCCCGTTCAGCTTCAGGTTCAGGAATATCAGATACTAAATTTGCTTGCTCCATCGCCAATAAAGTGTTGTTCACGGTAACCATCCCCATGCCGGTCAACGCAGAAAGTTCATCGATGGTAATTTTTTCGCCCGGCAATGTTACATCCAAAAGCAACTTTTGATTGAGCGGCAATTGTTGCCGGGCCTTGGTTTCATTGGGCGGGGCCCCAACCAGTGTGGTGAAACTCTTGGTGGTCACCGTCTTTACATCGCTGGCGTTTTTGGTGGAATCCTTTAAAGTGGGATCATCCAAAACCGGCCACTTGAAGGTTAAGGTAATTCGCCAAAGATTTGCATTGGCCGGATCGGGTGCGATGCGGGTTTCGAGGAGGTAACTAAACGCAAATTCGCCACCGGATAGTGGATGAAAAGCGGTGTCTCCCTCACTCACAAATTCCTGGCGGGTCGCCACCAAAACTTTGCGCCCATAAATGCGATCGAAGAGTTGACCGTTTAATGCGCGTACTCGCGCAGTTTTTTTTACACTTCCAAGTCCGGTGCCATCATCGGGTATGCTCATCCACCCGATCACGTCTGTGGGCCAGGAGGTTTGCTTGAGGTGCCCTCTGAATAACGGAGGCAGATTCGCCCATTCCGGCCCTGCCCCATCGCCGCCCAAGCGGGGGCGGTGAGCGCGATAAACATTCGTGCTGCTGCCGTCGCCCACTTGCAACTCCACCCACTCCACCTGATGCAAGGCATCCGTGGGTTGCATTCCGGCACGCAGGACGGTCATCCAATACTGCGCGTCGTAGCGAATAATGGTTTCCTCACGGTTGTCTTTTTGAACGGTAAGCCCGGCGGGCAACACTCCCAAAACCGCAACTAACCCGAAGGCCACCACACCGATGGCCAACATCACTTCGGCGATCGAAAAACCGCCTTGCGTGTTTCGATGATGACTCGTTGTGTTCATCGTTTACTCAATTAGCAAATCAACTGAAGGATCCGTCTTCTGCAGTTCGTGCAGTAATTTATTGGCCAAACTGGCGGTGATCCCTGAAATCACCACCGGGGCTCGTGCCCCTTGGCGGAGTTCCCATCGATCGTTGTTATTCCGATACGCCCCCCCCCAATTTGCATTGTACTGCGCATTGTTGATGCCAGCCCAATCCGAGATGGCTTTGGCCATGCCTTCGCCGCCGCCTTTCCAGGCGCGATTGGAAAAGAAGATCACTTTAACCGTCACCGCCTTCATCGCCGGGGGAACCGTGGTCACCCCCATCGTGTTGGGGCGGCCGGTGAGGTAATTAATCAGAATGCTGTTTTGCACTTTTGCCGTTGTCAGCGGCTCATCAGACGGACCTAAAAGATAGGCACCATTGGCGCGCTTTTCTGGCGGCAGCACGCCGCCCTCCACCAAACGAATGACCACCCCCTTCGAGTCAGGAGTGGCGGGCTTTACCCCCAACAACCGCCCGCGAGCATCAAACCCGATATAAGGCAAATGCCATTTGAGATCCACCTGAGCATCATTGCCCAAGTGCGGCACTCGCAATAGAGGTTCAGGGCTGTTCACGTTCGCCTGTTTGAGTTGGCCTAACATTCCGCTGGGCAGATAAGCCCCTTCGGGCAGATATTTCCAATCGCTCACCCACCGACGACTGGGTTGGCCGAGATTATCACCCAGCGCATACTCCGCAAAAAACGCGTAGGAAATGAGTTGCCCACCAAGTTGTTGATTGGCCAATTGATTATTTTGGAAATAAGTTTTCTCCTCATCGCTCAAGGCGTCAACATTACTAGGAAACTTCGGCATAAAAACCACATATACCGGTGAACCGCCATTGATGGCCTCGAGGCGCGCGTTATTGAAATCAGCGATCAATTGAGTCGTGGCGCTGAGGGAATATTTATCTCCACGCAATCCCTTGAGCGCGGGAAGCATGATGGCCATGAGACCGATGGCAATGGCTAAGACCACCACCATCTCCACCAGCGTGAAACCCCTTCGCTCCCGGCTGAGGGCCTTATTCTTGTTCACGCTGATGGAGTGGTGTCTCATGGCTTAACGCCAACCCAGAATGTTGTCGGTATTTTCCTTGTCCAATGCGGCCGCCTTGGAGTTGACTTGTCGATCAGGACCGGGCGACCAAATCATCACCGAACCTCGCAGCACATATTCTTCCTCGGTCGTATTTTTCACATTGCGAACCAAGCCGATGGATGCGCTTTTGGAAACACCGGTTTCCCGGTAAAATAAATCCGCCACATTCCCGTCGCCGGCGAGATCCACCGAGATTACATATGGGTTTCCAAATGGATCCCGAAATACGCCGTCGGGGCCCACGCCGGCTGAATAAGCATCATCAGCGGTCTTGGGGGTGAGGTACGTTGTCTTCTTGGGGTTTCGCCCGTGATTTTTATTTGCCCCATGATCAATCGCCATGAGGATTGCCATCACCACACTATTATCAGGGGTCTGAGGCGGATTGGGCCAGTCGCCGGCATCCTGCGGCGAACCGTCAGCATGTTTGCGCCCGATGGGCAGATGAAAAGTGAGATCGCCCCCCTTCAGATTAGCCGCCGCACCTCGTGCGCTGGGGAACCGACTGTAATCATTTTGATAACTCTGGATGGCACCTTTGAGATTCACCATATCAGTACGGGCAGTTGCTACTTTGGATTTGGTCATCGCGCGTGTAACAAAAGGCACAGTGATGGTCACCAAAATGGCGATGATGGCGACCACGACGAGCATTTCCACCAGCGTGAAGCCGCGGAGGGTGAGGGTGGCCGTGGATGGATTCGAGTTGGATTTCATGTTGCTTGTATTAATTGCTTTCCCAGTTACTGATGGTGCGAACTTTGTCGGTTTCACCGATCTCTACCCAGAGGTCGTAACTTTCCCGATTGTGCTCGGGGTTGCGTGAATTATATTTCCAGCGTTCATTTTGTTTTGAATCTGTTCTACCCAACGCTGGCGAAACCAAATTTCCTGCAGCGTCATATTGTGAGGGCTTCAGATCGGGCAACAGATTTTTCCCCTTCTCCACTCCCATTCCTGACAGATGTTTGTGGAGTTGATTATTGGCCGGATCGTTCGCGTCGCTGGGCGGGAAGTAGCCGTGCGTTTCTTTATAAATCTGTAGCGCAAGTTTGATTTGTTCCAGCTCCGTGCGAATGGCGCTCTCGTTAGTTTTTCCCGCCACGCGGGAATAGAGCGCCACGGTCATCGCTGCCAATGCAGCGATGATGGTAATGACCACCAAGATTTCCACTAGCGTGAAAGCGCGTTTAGAATTTGTGGTAAGGTTCATTGGTTGATGTTTTCGTTTTCCATCCGTTCGCTGAGCCATTGTTTGATCATGCTTTGGTAATTGAGGAAGCGTGAGCGGGCGAGGCGCTTAATGCGGGAAAGCATTCGCGGATCCATGCGGAGGGTAATGGTGACCGATTCATTGCCGGCGGAACCGATCGCCACTGAATTTTCCATAAGGCGCACATCGATGGCAGTGTCGCTCCAGTATTTTGCCTCGGCTTCGTCGGTAGCGAAGCTGGGGACATCTTCCCATTGTTGAATTTGAATCATGTTGTCGTTTTTTGGTTAAGCAGTTTGTCTTGTTGTCGTTCGTAAAAAAATCGTTCTTCCGCGTAAAATGTCCGGGCGTGAATGACTTGTATTTGGCGTCCGTTGGTGCGGTAGATGGAGAAGACGCCTTCCCCGTTAGCGGAGCGGCCAAGGTTAAAATAACGTGCTTTTTCTGCAAATTGCACAGAATCAGGCAATAACCGTACAGCGAATGGATCCTCAAAGGATTCCTCCACATCTTGAGCTTTCAAAGAACCAAGCGCCTTTGTAGGGCTTTTTTCCCAATCAAAATCCATTATTGCTGCAGCTTGTAAATCAATTGACCATCAACAGTCACTACAATGTATTTACTCCACAATGCAGAAAATTTCAACCGATTTTTTGATATTTTTCCATTTGTGATGTGGGGTTCGGGTTTATTGGCCGAGTTTGTCCATCATCTTGATGAGTGGCAGGAACATCGCGATCACGATTGAGCCCACAACAACGGCCAGGAATACGATCATCACTGGTTCCAGAAGTGAGGTCATGGCGGTAACCGCGTTGTCGACCTCTTCTTCGTACACGTCTGCAATTCGAACAAGCATCTCAGGCAAGGCTCCTGTTTCCTCGCCAATGTCAATCATGCTGATTACCATCGGCGGAAATACGCCAGAAGCTTCAAGTGGTTTGGTGATGGTTTCACCTTCTTTTACGGCGTCATAAACTTTTTCAATCGCTGCAGTGAGGATGACGTTGCCGGCGGTTTCTTTAACAATGTTGAGCGCCTGAAGGATGGGCACACCGGAGGAGACGAGGGTGCCGAGCGTACGGCTGAAGCGGGCGATGGCCACTTTGCGCACCACGTCGCCCAGAATGGGCATGATGAGCTTAAACTTGTCAAAAGCTTTGCGGCCGAGTTTCGTTTTGTTGACGATGAGTTTAAACACGATAAAAACGGCTACCACACCGCCGATTACTTGGAAGACATTATTTTTAATCGCGTCCGAAATTGCGAGCACCAGCTCGGTGAATTCAGGAAGTCCTTCACCCTCCCCCAGCATGTCGGTGAAAATAGTTTTAAACTTTGGAATGACGAAGGTCATCAAAATGCCCACAATGATGACCGCTACCACCATCACTGCGATGGGGTAGAACATCGCGGCTTTCACTTTCCCCTTAATGGACTGTGACTTTTCCATGAACTCCGAGAGGCGGTTGAGTGCGATTTCGAGCACACCCCCGATCTCACCGGCCTTGACCATGTTGACATAAAGTTTATCAAAAATTTTCGGATGCTTGGCCAGCGCTTCAGAGAAAGTAGAACCCCCTTCAATGGTGAGGCCGATTTCATTGATGATACCCTTGAAATATGGATTGCCCTGCGATTTGGCCAAGGTTCCCATTCCGCGCATCAAGGGCAATCCTGCATCAATGAGCACCGCGAGTTGTCGGGTGAATTGGGTGAGTTCCTTGCCATTAACGGTGGGGAGGGCAAGGCTAATTTGGCCTTTCTTATTACCTTTCTTCGCGGCGGCCTTTTTGATGGCGTCATCGCCTCCGGCATCTTTTACCTCGGCCACTTGAGTGGGATAAAATCCCATCTCCTTAATACGGGCAATAGCCTCGTTTTGGCTGCCCACCTCGAGGGTGCCCTCCTTCTGCTTGCCCTCTTTATCGATGGCGATGTAGTTGAACAACGGCATGGGATTACAGATCAGGTGAACTTCATAACCTCCTCGAAGGTTGACTCTCCAGAAAACATAACCCGCAATCCATCCATTCGCAAGGTCTGCATCCCGAACTCAATGGCCTTTTCGCGCAATACAAGGGCGGGCACTTTGTTGGCGATCAGTTCGCGCGTTTGGTCGTTCATTTGCAGCATTTCATATAAACCACACCGGCCTTTATAGCCGGAGTTGTTACACGCATCGCAACCGGTGCCGTATTTGATTTCTTTACCCTCGATATCCTCATCATTGAGTTGCAACATTTGGCGCTGATCTTTGGTGATGGGAGTGGACACGATGCATTTGGGGCAAATGGTTTTCACCAACCGTTGGGCCAGAGCGCCGTTCACTGAGGAAGCAATCAGGAAGGGTTCAACGCCCATATCCATCAGGCGGGTGATCGCTTCAGTGGAACTGTTGGTGTGCAGAGTGGTGACCACCAGGTGACCGGTGAGCGCAGCCTCGATGGTGATGGAGGCGGTTTCCAAGTCACGAGTCTCGCCAACGAGAATGATATCCGGATCCTGACGCAGAAAGCTCTTGAGTGCCTTGGCAAACGTCATCCCCATGGTTTCCTGGATCTGGCACTGCACGATGCCTTCCACCGGAAATTCGACGGGATCCTCGGCGGTAATGATTTTTACATCCACGCTATTGAGGCGGCGCAAAGCAGCGTAGAGCGTGGTGGTTTTCCCAGACCCCGTGGGGCCGGTAACGAGAAACACGCCGTTGGGTTGCTCTACACAATGAATGATGCTTTTGTGAACAGAATCAGGAATTTTTAAGACATCAAGCGAAAGAATATCGGTGTTGTTCTTATCGAGCAAACGCAGCACGACCGACTCGCCAAACTGAGTGGGCAACGTGCTCATGCGAAAAACCAGCTCTTCGCCGGCGATCATCGTGGCGATTCGACCATCCTGCGGGAGCCGGCGTTCGGCAATGTTGAGGTTTGCCATGATCTTGAGACGCGAAGAGATCGCTGTGGCCAATTCACGCGGAGGCGGCGTGAGTATCTTCATGGTGCCATCCACTTTCATGCGGATTTGATAAGTATCCTCAAATGGCTCGAAGTGAATATCCGATGCGCTGTCTTTCAGCGATTGATAGAGCACCATGTTCACAAATCGAACGATGGGCATGTCGTCACCGACTTCTTCGAGAATTTCCAGGCTCGTAATTTTATCAGGGTCATCCTCTTCTTCGGGCATATTAAAGCCGCCCATTTCTTCGATAAGGTCACCAAAGGTGGCTTCGCCTGAATATTTTTGCTCGAGGATATGAAGAATCTGTTTTGGATCAGCAACCCGAACTTGCAGCGGACGATTCAACTGAAAAGCCAACTCATCCAAAACTGTCGGGTTAAGCGGATCCACCATCGAAAGATGCATGACCTCCCCGTCAAGCCCAATGGGAACGCACTGGTATTGCTTGGCCGTATCCAGCGGCATGAGGTTCACCAAATCTTCGGTAAATTCAATTTCCGAAAGATCCAGCACATCGGTCCCCAGATATTCGGCGATCAACTCCAGTTGCGTCGGCGTATCCACCAACCCTTCCTTGGCCAACAGCACAGAAACTGCCTCGCCTGAAAGATTGTGCTCGCCCTGTACCGCCTCCAGATCCTGCTCATCAGCCATCCCCCGCTCGAGAATGAGCGACAGCAGTGAATCTGTAATTACATTAGACATCTTTGATCGTTAAAAATTATCCCGCCGGGGGCGGTTGAGCCCCGCCCGCGGCAAGTTGTTCAGCTTGCAACGCGGCCTGCTGTTCATCCCATTCCTTGAGCCGCAACATCATGCCGGTATAATCTTGAGCTTTGTTGACGCAATCTTCACGGGAGACAACGCCTTTTCCATAATAACCGAACAACCCGTCATCCAATGTGACCATTCCGTATTTCTGGCCGGTTTGTTGGTCGGACGGAATCCGGAATGTTTTATTATCGCGGATAAGCGCCGAGATGGAGGGGGTCATCACCATGATATCGTGAATGGCCACGCGCCCTTTGGGGATCCGTTTGCAAAGAATTTGAGAAATCACGCACGCCAACACGGTGGAAAGCTGAATGCGAATGGTCTCCTGCTGTTGCATCGGAAAGGCGTTTACAATTCGATCTACCGTTTTGGCCGCGCCGGTGGTGTGAAGAGTGCCGAATACCAAGTGGCCGGTCTCGGCAGCGGACACCGCCATCTCAATAGTTTCCAAATCGCGAAGCTCGCCCACCAGAATCACTTCCGGATCCTGCCGCAAGGCACGCCGGAGTGCCTCGGCAAAGCTTGGCACATCCACATGTACTTCACGCTGGGTGGTCACCGCTTTTTTGTGGGGATGGTAAAACTCAATGGGATCCTCAATCGTGATCATATGGCACTCATCATCCGTTTCGTTGATGATGTTCAACATCGAAGCGAGTGTGGTGGATTTGCCGGAACCAGTGGGGCCGGTGACTAGAATCATGCCACGCGGAGTAGCGAGCAGTTTATCAACCAAGCCTTGGTCGAGGCCGATTTGATCGATGGTGAGTAGATCGTTGGGAATCTGCCGGAGCACCAGCGCCATATTGCCGCGCTCTTTAAAGGAACTGACTCGAAAGCGCGCTTTGGTGCCGAAGGCGAACCCAAAGTCCGCGCCGCCTTGAGTTCGGATTTGCTGGATCTGATCATCTGAAGCAATCGACTTCACCAGATACTCAACATCTTCCGGCTCGCAATCAGGACCTTCTACGCGCTTTAGCACCCCACTATCGCGATAGCATGGCGGGATACCTACGCGCACATGCAAATCAGCCGAGCCGCTGTCCACCATAAGCTTCAGCAAATCGGGCATCCGGTAAATAGGTTCTTTTTCAGGCATAATTAAATTTCGTCTGAAGTGGTGGTGCGAACTACTTCCTCCACCGTTGTCATTCCGGAGAGCACCTTAGTGATGCCATCCATTCGGAGCGTTTTCATCAAGTCATTTTTGATAGCGTAATCACGCACATCGGCCACCGGTTTCTCATCGATGATCATTCGTTGCAAGGTGTCGTCGATTTCTAATACTTCAAAAATCCCAAATCGACCTTTGTACCCGCCACCATCACAAGCCTTGCACCCGGCCCCCATCATGGGCATCGCCGTTTCCAACTGTTCGGGCGTGAGCCGCAAGGCCTTGATTTCACCCTCGGTGAGTTTGTGCGGGATAATACATTTCGGGCAAATCCGCCGCACCAGTCGTTGTGCGATGATGCAACGCGTGGCGGCGGCAACCAAAAAGGGCTTCACCCCCATATCCACCATCCGAGTAATCGCGCCGGGAGCATCGTTCGTATGCAACGTTGAAAACACAAAGTGACCGGTAAGCGAAGCATTCACAGCAATGGTGCCCGTTTCCGAATCCCGAATCTCCCCGAGCATGATGATGTTGGGCGCTTGACGCAGCATCGCGCGCAAGGCGGCGGAAAACGTCATGCCCGCCGCCACGTTCACTTGGCATTGGTTAATGCCGGAGAGAATATACTCCACTGGATCCTCCACGGTGATGATTTTTATATTGGGCGTGTTGAGGAGGTTGAGGCACGAGTAGAGCGTGGTGGTTTTGCCCGAGCCAGTGGGGCCGGTAACGAGCATAATTCCATCAGGCATTTGCGCGTTCCGTTCAAACACTTCCTGATCATCCCGCATGAAGCCCAGTTGATCGAGGCCGAGGTTCAGGCCGCCTTTGTCTAAAATACGCATCACAATGCTTTCACCGTAAATTGTGGGAAGGCAGCTCACACGAAAATCGATCACCCGGCCATCAATCACCTGCTGATAACGGCCGTCCTGCGGTGTACGTTTCTCGGCAATGTTCATGCCGGATTCGATTTTCAGCCGACTCACAATAGGCGCCCCCACGCGCTGTGGCGGGGCGTTGCCTTCCCGCAATACGCCATCCACACGATAACGAATCCGCATACGTTCTTCAAACGGTTCAATATGTACATCCGAGCAGCCCATTTTAAAACCCTCCTGAATGATTAGGCTCACCATCTTGACCAGCGGAGCATCGGAATCATCCTCCACCTCAAAACCCGCACCATCCGCCGCCGCACCGCCTTCGGCCTGCACTTGATCAAGGTCCACCTGCGTTTGCGAAAGCTCCTGCACGATCCGTTCCACCGCTTCGTCCGCCGAACCATAAAAGCGATCAATCGCCGCACGAATTTGTGGTTCGCTGGCCACCTTGAAAATGATGTTTGAAAATTCGACCATCCGCGTGAGGCCATCGGTCACATCAATGTCACCAGGGTCAGAAAGTGCCACTGTCAGTTCTGTGCCAGCCACCTCCACCGGCACCACCTGATAACGCCGGGCAATATGCCGGGGAATGGCCCGCAGCAAATCATCGCGCGGGCGCACTTCGCGCAGGTCAATTTGATCGCACCCAAACTGCATTGCGCGCGCCTGCGTGATTTGGTCGATGTTGATGATTTTCTGAATTACCAACGTATCGACCAGTCCCGCCCCCGCGGATTCTGCCGCCGGCCGTGCTGAATCCAATTGGGCATTATCGACCAGCCCCATATTCATGAGGGTGTCGACCAGGTAATCGTCCTTAACAGCCATGCAACGTGCCGCCACAACCTACGACCTCCGGAGCCTCCACGTCAAATAAGAGCTATAAACAACGGGGAATTTGTTGAGATTTTCTACGCATGCGGATAAAGCGAAATCTCAAGAAATCCACAACCAACCTTCGAGGATGGGGCATAAAAAAAGCGGAGCCTCACGGCCCCGCCTGCTCAAAAGCACTTATCGCTAATTTACTCATCCAATTCGACCACCCAAATGTTTCTAAATCGCATTGGGTTACCGTGATCCTGCAGTCCGATGGAACCCGGGCCATGCTTTTTGTAGGCTTTCACCGAGCGATGGCCGGAAGGGCCGATGAGTTCACGTTTGTCGTGCACTTTCACTCCGTTGTGAATCACCGTCACGACCGCCGGCTGTGTCACCTTGCCGTCCTTGGCAAATTTCGGCGCCCGAAATTCGATGTCATAAGTCTGCCATTCCCCGGGAGGACGGCACGCGTTTACACGCGGTGGATGCTGCCCATAAATCGCCGCGCATTGGCCATCGGCGTAAGAAATATTTTGGTATGAATCCAAAACCTGCACCTCATATTGCCCACAGAAAAACACGCCGCTATTGCCACGCGCCTGGCTCTCGCCATCCACTTTGGCCGGAGTAGCAAACTCAATGTGGAGTTTAATCGAACCAAATTTCTGTTTTGAATTCAACTGGCCCGAACCCCGCGTCACTTCCATATAGCCATTCTCAACCTTCCACTTATTATGGCTCCACCCGCTTGTGTCTGTGCCGTCGAACAAAACCACCGCACCTTTGGGCGGCTTCAGGCCCAGCGTCTTGGAAGGTCCCACCTCCACCACCTTGGGCCGCGGCCGATTGGCATCGTGCACCCGCCATTTTTGTCCGGGAATTTTGGGTGTATCCGTGTAACCAGGCAGTTTCTTGTCAGCACCCGCCGTTTCAATCACTGAAATAGCGAATATGGGAATAATGAAAAAGAGAATAATGTGTTTCATATCAATCGGTTCAGCCGAAAGTTTAACAAGCCCATGACTATCGGCAAGCGAAACTTTCCCTTGGCCGCGTGCCCTCCGCCCGTTAAAAAGCACCGCATGCCGCGCCGCCCTATTCTATGCATCAACAACCTCCGCCTCGAACGCGGCGACACGGTGATCCTTGACGGCATCAACTGGCGCATCGACCCCGGCCAACATTGGGTTGTCCTCGGCCCCAATGGATCCGGCAAAACCTCTCTACTCTCTGCCCTCACCGGCTACAAAACCCCCACCGACGGCGACATCCAACTGCTCGGCCAAACCTACGGCGAAAGTCATTGGCCCGAGCTCCGTAAAAAAATCGGCCTCGTCAGCAGCGCCATCAACAAACTTATGGCCCCCGCCGAGCCTGCGCTCGAGACGGTGATTAGCGGCAAATACGCCATGATCGATCTTTGGGAAACCCCCACCCCCTCCGATCGCCGCACCGCCCGCGCCATTCTCAAACGCACCGAATGCCTCCCCCTCGTCGATCGCCCGTGGCAACATCTCTCTCAAGGTGAACGACAGCGCGTTCTCATTGGCCGCGCCCTGATGGCCAATCCTAAACTCCTCATCCTCGACGAACCGTGCGCCGGCCTCGACCCCGTTGCCCGCGAACAATTTCTCCAATTCCTCAACCGCCTCGGCCGCCAACCCAATGCTCCCGCCCTCATCTTCGTCACCCATCACGTCGAAGAAATTATGCCCGCCTTCTCGCACGCGTTGTTGTTAAAAAACGGCCAAGTGAGCGCAACTGGAACAATGAAAACCACATTGACCAGCGAAAACCTGAGCACCTCATTTGGCAACAAAGTGAAACTGGATAAAAAAGGTGGCCGATACGCGCTGAAAATTTCCGCACGGGATGGGATGATGTAAAATCTTCAAAGGGCAAAACCCACCGCCCAGAACATTTACCTAGTTATTTCAAAACTGCGCCCCTGGAAACCAAGGCTGAAACTCATCATCCCCAATTCCATTCAACTCACTCTTCGTCTTCTCCCCACTAGCCACCGCAATGATTGTTTCGAATAGCCGCGCCCCCACTTCCGCCACCGTTTCCGTGCCATCAATAATCGTCCCGGCATTCAAGTCCATATCCTCCTCCATCCAATTGAACAACGCCGTGTTTGTGGCCACCTTGATGCACGGTGCGGGTTTGCACCCATAAACGCTCCCGCGGCCAGTTGTGAAAACCCCCACATTACACCCCCCCGCCACCAGTCCCGTCATGCTCACCGGATCGTATCCGGGAGTATCCATAAAACAAAAACCCGCCGTGTCAATCCGCTCCGCGTAATCATACACAGCCATCAATGGCGACTGCCCACCCTTAGCTAGCGCGCCAAGGCTCTTCTCATAAATCGTCGTTAACCCGCCTGCCTTATTGCCCACAGAAGGATTATTATCGATCGTGCTATCGTGTCGACGCGCATAATCCTCCCACCAATGAATTTGCCGCATCAACTTTTCCGCGATCTCCGGCGTGGCTGCACGATTGGTCAGCAAATGTTCCGCGCCATAAATTTCCGTTGTTTCTGCAAGCACTGATGTCCCGCCGTGCCGCACTAATTCATCCGAAGCAATTCCCAATGCTGGATTCGCTGTACACCCGCTGTTGCCATCGGAGCCGCCGCAATTTTCCGCCAGCAATAATTTTGCCAAAGGCTGTTCCGTGCGCCGCGCTTCCGCCACCTTTGGCAGAATTGCCTCAACCGCCTTGGCGGCAGCCTCGATGGTTTTCAGTGAACCGCCCGTGCCTTGGATGGTCATAAACTCCGGCGCAAGTTCACCCTCGCGTAAGTTGTCCAAATCATAGTCCTCGCGAATGCCTGCAATCTGATTATCTTCACAACCAAGCCCGATCATGACGTAGCCCGCAATATTCGGATGCCGCGCCATATTGCCCAGCGTGCGCCGAATGAGTTGCATCGGCCCGCCCGGCTCCACACCGCAACCGCCTTGTGTCTTCAATGCAATCACGCCGTCAATTCCAGGAAATTGTTTTTGAAACTCCACCCCCCGAAAGCGCTCCGCCACATAACGCGAAACCGAGTTCGAACAATTCACATTGGAAATCACCGCCACATAATTTCGTGTGCCCGCGCGTCCGCCCGGACGAGCAAAACCCTGAAACGTGCGGCGCTCCGCCTCGGGATAAAATTCTGTGGGCCGATAATCCGAAGCAAAATGATGTTCCCGCTCGTAATCTCTGCAAACAAGATTCTGCGAATGCACGTGCTCCCCCACAGCGATATCGCCTTTGGCAAACCCAATAATCTGCCCGTACTTACACAACGGTTCCCCATCCGCCACCTTCTTCAACGCGATTTTATGCCCCGCCGGAATGATCGTGGCCGTGGTCACCGTGCCGCTCCCGCTGGTCAACGTTCTGCCAGCCTTCAGTGTTTTTTTCAATACGCCCACATGATCACCCTCGCGCAAGCGGAGCACCACCGAATCTAATTCAGTCGAATCACTCAAAGTAGTTGAAGCCATCGGCGCAAGCATTAACAGGAAGTCAAAAAAAATACAGAAAACAAACCCAACCTAGCCCGGTCCGGTGACCCGAGTTGCAAAGTTACAGCTCCTCCACCTCGATCCAAGTCTCCAATCGCCGCCCATCTACATCCGCAGTCAATCGATGCCGCCCCGGTTGCAATCGCGCAAACACATCTCCATCCCGCGCGACGCATTCCAGTGTTTTTGATGACCACTGCGCCGAAGCCGCGTTTACGCGCAGGCGCACCTGGCGACTCGATGGCGGCAAGTCGGGATCCAAATAAAAAACCGTGCCCGCCAAAGGCGCCAGCACGCGTAATTCTGCAATTTGCGAAACATCGAGCGCCACGCGATTGTGAAGCGTGTTGTCCGTACTGGCAAACCACTCCACGTAATCCGCGCCCAACTTCACACGTCCTTCAGCATCAAAGTCATTCGGCGTTTCGCAATGCGGCAGATTGCCCACCACAAACCATTCCCCCACCCCCTGCCCTGCCCTGCGGCCTGTGATCGGATTCACTTGAGCTCGCACCAATCCGTTCGGACGCGCAAAATCACTCGTGCCAAACCGTTCGCGCAAGTGCTCCATCACCGCATGCATCACCGGCGCGGCCCCCGTCACTCCGGAAACATTTCGCATCGGCGCGCCATCAAAATTCCCAACCCACACACCCACTGTAAATTCCGGCGTGTAACCCATTGCCCAGTTATCGCGGAAATCTGAACTTGTGCCCGTTTTGCACGCCACCGGAAATTCAAATGCCAATGCAGATTCCCACCCAAAAGCCCGCGCCCGCGCCGCGTTGTCGCTCAACATATCTGTAATCAGCCACGTGTGCCGCGAATCGAAAATCCGCTGCGAAGATTGGGGATCATTCGCAAGCACTCGAAGCGAACGGTGAATTCCCAATCGCGCCAGCGTTGCGTACGCATTGGTCAATTCCAGTAACCGGGCCTCCGCGTTACCAATGGTGAGTCCGAGCCCGTAGTGATTGGCCTCCGCTTCCAACGTAGATAGACCGCATTCGCGCAATCGTTGATGCAAAGCCTCTGCGCCTCCCGCTGCTTCCAGTACTTTGACGGCGGACACGTTTAGCGAATTCGCCAATGCCACTCGCAAACGCATTGGGCCGTGAAATTGGCGATTAAAGTTTTGCGGACTAAACACGCCCGTGCTGGTGGCGAAATCTGTGCGGACATCGGCAATTACCGTCGCAGGCGACATCCCCGATTCCAATGCCAGCAAATAGGTAAACGGTTTGAACGTAGACCCCGCGCTGCGGCGTGCCCACGCGCCGTTCACTTGGCCCGATTCCGCCTCAAAATAATCACGCGACCCCACCCACGCCAACACATTGCCGGTTGCGTTTTCGATCACCACCACAGCGCCGTTGGAAACATCCCGTTGGGCCAATCGGTTCAACCGCTCAACGAGTGTTCGGTGGACGAATTGATTTAGCGGCAAATCAAGCGTGGTTTGCACATTTGCTTTCACCTCGCGTTGCTGGCTCACCCAATCCACAAAATGTGCCGCCGCAAATGCACGGCCATCGCGATTGAGGGCAATGGGCTCGGCACAGGCACGGTGATGGGCAGCAACATCCAGCCAACCGAGCCGCCGCATACGCCCGAGGATGATAAGTTGCCGCCGTTTGGCGCGATTAAAATGGCGATGCGGATTCAACCGCGTAGGACCATTGGGCAACGCCGCCAAAAACGCCGCCTCGGCGGGCGACACGTCGGCCAAGGGTTTCCCGAAATAAAACCAAGCTGCCGTGCCCGCGCCTCGACAGAGATTTCCATAATCAATGCGGTTCAAATATGCAGTGAGGATTTCTGATTTACTCCAACTACGCTCGAGCTTAAGCGCCTGCAGGTTTTCAAAAATTTTGGTGCGCACGGTGCGCGGGCGCGGCTCGGCATTTTTGATCAGTTGCTGCGTGATGGTCGATGCGCCGGACATCACCCGCCGATGCACCGCAATCTCCTTCACTGCGCGGACCGTGCCAAACCAATCCACCCCCGCGTGTCGCCAAAACCGTTTGTCCTCCGCCGCCAATGTCGCCTGCAAAAAAACCGGGGCGCAGTCTTCCAGTGCAACCGGTTGAAAAAACCGCTCATCCGAAGTCAGCAGCAACCGTAACGGTTCGCCATTGCGATCGGTTGCTTGGGGGCTGAACACGGGCGGCACCCCCATCGCCGTCGGCAACGGCATCAGAGTCACAACCGCCTGCAACCCCATCCATCCCACAAGCCAAACACACCCAAATCGCAGCGCCCATCGGCGCCACACTTTTCGCGCGAACCACTCGCGAAGTTGGCGCAGGCGATCACTCATTGAGCGGCAGCGCCTCGATCGGTTGACTTGCAGTAAGCCCGACGATGTCCGGATCGTACATCGCCTCGACTTTCGCGGCGGGCGCGGTAGCCGTGCCGGCAGCGCGCACGCGGGCGAGGTATTTGAACTGGTGCATTCCACGCGGCAGATTGTTTGCATAGAAAACTGCCCGATCTTTGCGCAAAACTTTATGGCTCACGTGCCAATTATTCTTGGGCGACACCCGTGTGGCTTGAGTTTTTAAACTGGCATTCATCGGCTCTAAATTCGCAGGCAGGCCGTCTTCAATGGCGAAGTAACGCGCAGGCGCGGGGACATCCACTCGCAAGGTGACGCGCACCAGATCGCCCACGCGCAATGGCGCAGCGTTATCCTCCTTGCCGTTGTCTTTCAATCGCGTGTAAGTGCGATGAATGGAGAGGCCTTGCTTCACCGGTTTGGTTTGTTGTTGCGCGGGATACATCGCGGCCTTCACCTGCACAAACAAAGTGCGCTCGCCGGGATTGCGCAGGATCATCGGTGTTTCATCCGGGCCGGGCGCATTTGCAAAAGTAAATTTCAAGCGGCGTTGCTTTGCATCGAGTTTGAAAGGGCGCGCTTGACTGCCCCAAAGAATGGTGCCATTTGCCGGACCTTCGTCATTGGGTTGCAAACGGGCAAAAACAGACATCCCATACATAACCCACGCATTGGCAAAGGTAGTCCCCCAATGGCCTTCGCGCATACTGGCAACAATTTTCCCGGCGAGTTGCGCGGCGGCTGGAGACTCCGCATCGTGTTGGCACATCGCCAGCAAACGCATCCCAAGCAATTGGCTGGAGTTGCCAAAATATCTAAAGCCGCGCTGCTTGGATTGAGCGGGCTTCAGCAAATCACGAACCATTTCTTCCGGCCCATCCACTTTGGCCACGGCCATCGCTAACAGCGCGCGACCGCTGCTGGACAATTGATCCCGCACCTTAAACATCCGTTCGTGATAAGCCGGCTGCGCCTCGCCGAGCAGCGCGAGCGTGTACAGTGCGAGGCAATATTCACCGTCGCGTTTCTCGACCAATGGTCCTTTCACTTTTTTGGTAAGATACTTTACCAGCAATTTCAGTTGCTGATCCGGCACGTCGTGGCCGCGATCCTCCGCGATGGCCAACACCATCCCGCCGTAGGCGCTGGCAAAAAGCGTGGCGCTTCTGCCCGGCCAATAGCCTAAACCGCCGGAGTAATCCTGCATGCTCAAGAGGCGGTTGATGCTTTGTTCAATGATTTCCTGTGCCTCCGGGGAATCGGATTTGAAGCGGGGAAAAACATCCTCAAATTCATCCAGCAACAGCCACGGCAACAATCGCGAGCTGGTTTGCTCCACACAACCGTGCGGGTACAACAGCAAATAATCCGTAGCCGTTTCCAACTCCGCCATCGGCGAAGTACTGAGGCTGATGGTGTACTTGCCTTCGGCCTGGCGTAGTGCGGGGTCAACGGGTTTCAGCAAATCGGATTTTGCATCCGAGATTCGCTCAAAATGAATCGCGCGGCGCAAGGGTGCCACATGGCGAATATCGATAAACGACTCGCGCGCATCGGCGAGGTTAGGCTGCGCAGGACAACGAACGCGCCACACGGTTCGAGCTTTGCCGACATTGGTAAATTGAATCGGGAAGTTCACCGCCATCGTGCCATTGGCAGGGATGGTGATCCGGCGTTCGAGCTTACCGTTGGCAGTGATGGAGTTATCCAGCTCGAGCTTCACTTCGGCCTCAATAGCCTGGTCGGTTTGATTGTACACCATCGCCTTGGCCGTGAGTTGATCACCCACACGGCCGAAACGCGGCAACACCGATTCCACCATTAACGGCTGATGAATACGGAATCCGCTTTCCGTCGCACCAAAGCGATCGCCCGAATGCGCGACGGCGAAGAGGCGATAACGCGTGAGGCTGTCGGGCGCGGTAAAGCTGGCGCGAATCCGGCCTTTGGCATCCGTGCGGAGGGCGGCATTCCAAAAGGCAACGGCCAGAAACTTGTGGCGCAGTTTGCCCGCATCGCCACCGCCGCCGATAATGTGTCCTTTGTTTCCGAAAGCAACACGGCTCGGATCTTCCGTGTGCATAAAGGCAAAAGAAGTCGAGGTTTCAACTTGAAGCGTACGGGGCGCGTAAAAAAACGAATGAAGATCGGGCGCTTTATAGCCGGTGAGGTCGAGGACGCCCTCGTCCACGGCGTACAGCGCAACCTCCGTGCCAGGCACCGGCGCGCCGGCGTGATCGTTGACAACCAAAGCAACCTCCACTTCCTCGCCGGGCTGATAATTGGACTGGGATAATTCAGCCTCTACATTCAGGCGCGAATTCGGCCGCTCCACTGTTAATTCGCAATAACCAATGCGGTACTCTGCGGTTTTGATTTTGCGGGTGCTGTCAGCCGAGCCACGCAGCAGCATCACGGACACGAACACGTTGGGCGCATCGCCTTCCCGCAACGGCACCTCGATGGCCGGCGCGTTTCCGGTGACTTCAACAAAAAAACTGCGCAGCACTTTCTCGCGTTCAACGGTGACAACCGCGCGGCCGCTAATGGGGGTCTTCAGCAAAATCGTAGCCGTATCGCCAGTGTGATAGATGGCGCGATCCGGCACCATTTCCATTTGGAATTCGTTGCGATAATCCCAAGCCAATGATTTTTTGCCACGCACATAAAACGTGGTGATGTTTTGGACAGGTCTTCCTTTGGAATCCGCCCCGCGCAGCTCCAGCTGATACTCACCCGCTTCCGGCGGAACGAGTGAGGAAGGAACCGGATCCGCATCGCGCGCGATTGTTTTTAAATCCACTTCGTTAATCCGGATTGTTTTGCGTTCATTTTTATAACGCGCTACTCCACCCGCACCCTTGATTTTCACGCTGTGCCATTCGACTTTCTTAAGCGTGGCCGTAAAGGATTGGCCTACTGCTGCCGCGTTGCTGTCGGATTTCACCGCGACCACCTGCAACGGAATAGGTTGCTTAGCCCATCGCACGCGCGGCAACTCGCGCAAGGCGAAATAAAAATCAGATGCGTGCCGAATAACCGCAGTGTCGCCGGAAATGGATTGCCCGTTGGCGTTGGTGATGCGGACGGATAAGTTGCCTTCCATAGGCATCGGCGAGGTCGGATCACCAGTCACTTCCGGCCGAATGGTCAGCCCACCTTTGGGGGACAAAATGCCTTCGGCGGAAAGCTCCGTGGTGTGACTGCCATCGGTTTCCCCAAACATAAATTGGTCCCATCCCGTCGGAGAAAAAACCGTGTGATGGCCAGTGAACGACCAAACTGCCTTCGCTCCCGCGAGCGGTTTGCCGAAGTAGAAACTTGCGTTCAGTGGAATCTCGATCGCCTCGTCCGGCGCAAATTGACGGCGGCCGGTAAAACGGAGCTTGAAGGTTGCCGGTTCGTATTCAAATACGTCGATGTAATGATACTGTTCGCCCACCGAAATGGTGTGACTACCGCTGACGCCTTTTGCCAATTGAATATTCGCATCAAACGCGCCCTGCTCGCTCACGGTGACGGGTCTGCTGAAAAATGTATGGCCGCGCCAATCCCGCGCGCTAACGGTGAGTGTCTCGCCAGCGGGCAATTCAATTTTTCCGTCCGCCCAATCTCGCACGTGGCCTTTGAGTCGCACCATGTCCCCCGGTTGATAAATGAGACGATCGGTAAACAAATGCGTTTTGCGCGTTTCGGCTTCACCCCAACCGTAATTAACATCAAACGACCACAGTGGAACTTCCGCGAAAGATAAGTCCATCTGAATCGCGTGATGATCGTTCCCGTGTGAAACTGAAAGCCAACGCGTCACGCGTGGTGCGCGGGCTGAAAGCAACACCGTTTGCCCATCGAGATCTGTCCGCCCGGTGACACGGGGCCGGTTGTCACTGCCAAGAACTTGCACCTTTGCTCCGGCCAACGGTTTGGCCGTGCGCAAAGAAAACGCCTGAATATGAATTCCTCCGCCCGCCTCTTTCCACGCGAGGCCGACATCGGTCAACTGAGCAATCACTTGCGCGCTACTCACCGTGCCATCCCGGCCCACGCATTCAACGGATACAAACAGTGGTCCGGGCGTCTCGTTGCCCAATAATTCATCCCACACGAATTCCTTTTTCACCGCTTCATCCACCGCCGCCTTTGGCTTGAATACGCGATCGCACACTTGCGTGCCGGGGATGAGATCAAAACTCAGGGGGTGCCCGTTGCGCCACCCCCAGCTGCCGGACCAATTAAAACTGCCCTTCGCCATATATTCATTTTTGTAAACCTCCGACACCATCGTCAATTGCTCAGGTGCAATGCGTTTCACGCGCAGACGAATGGCGCGGTTGTTGACGGAAACGAAACTGAAATGGCGATTGCCATTGACTGCCTGCGAAAAATACGTGCCCGGCAAATACACGCGGCTGGGCAAGGGATTAAAAACAACTGCCTGGAGCTTTTCCTTGGCCAGCGTGAGACCCAATTTGCTTGGCAAGCCGGGCTTCATTCGCACGCGATATTTCTGATTTAGCTCAAAACCGCCATTGAGTTCAATCCATGAACCCGAAATATCTACTTTAAATTCAACTTGAGTTTGCACAAAACGCAGCGACTTTTTGGTATTAACCTCCACGGACTGCTCCACAACCAACCATTTGGCGAGTTGTCCTGCGGTGAGTTCCTGCGGCAGTGCATGGCTTAAGCGAATCTGGATAGAACGGCCGTGGTTGAGCCGATTTTCAGCAAATATTCTTTCGACCTGCATTGGCTCGCGCACACCGAGTGGGTACGACACGCTTTCCGACAACCGATTGCCATCACCGGAGGGCAGGCCTTTCTTCAAAAGCAACCGCCATTCCATGCCGGGGCTTAAGATGCGCCTGGGGTGAATCAAAACTCGCGTGGGATGGCCCACCAATTCGGGGCCCTCATCAACCATTCGCATCGACCACGGCTCGTCGGGTGCCTCAAGCCAGCGAAGGTTCTCCTTCGTCATCGGCTCGATGCTGGCGGGAATTACGCTGCCGTTTTTGGAACGAAACTCCACGAACGCTTCAGCTTTGCCAGCGTCCATCGCCACATTAAACGCCAATGCAGCGCTGAACGGCCGGTCACCATTCAGCGAGCGCAAATGCTTTGCCTCCACTTGCATCGGCGGGGTGTGAAATTGGCGGCGAAATTTTAGGCCGGTTTTTTTGATGACCGCCTCGCTCAAGCTCACGACGAACCGTGCATCCAATTCAAACCCGCTGGCGGGCGTGAATGATCCGGAACGGGTGCTGTCCCAAATAAATTCACCCTTCATCGGCGGCTCAAAAGCCAATGGGTTAACTTGTCCCGATTCGCCGACTTGCTCCGGCTCAACGATCGGTTCTTCAAACTGCACGCGAAAGGTTGCGCGCGCGGGCAATTCAGAATTAATGGGGGTCAGCTTAACACCCGATACCTCCACCAACGCTTCGCCGGACACGGGAACCAAATCTCCATCCGGCAACGGCGGCGGCACTTGCATCATCGCGTAAGCTGCCAAGCCAATCGCTGAAATGATTACCGCGCCCAAAAAAACTTTTACTGAACCATGCCCGAAACGGGTCTTCCATTGCTCCCAATCCATTTTCGTCCTCCTTTTGTTTAAACACAGAACAGCCAGAACACCCGACCCCCATTTATAAGTACCGCGTTCCCAATCCAATTCTAACAATTATTGGTCGGAATCATACTTGCCCTGAAGCGGCGCTTCGGGCGCAGGTGACTGGGCTGCGGTGTCAGGCTCGGACACTTCTCGAGTGCCCAAGTAAATTAAAAGCGCATCAGAAATCACCAACAACAACGCCAAAGCAGTCGCAAGGGCGATAAGGCGACGCTCGCGCCAATTGAAGGGCCCGGCAAAAACCGAGGGCGCATTGAGTTGGCGCAGGGCGTTTGCAAAATCACTGGCGTTTTCAAAGCGATCGCCATCGTCGGAGGCGCATGCGCGCAATAGTAACGGGTTGAGTTGCATCAACTTTTCGCGTCCGGACAACCCGCGCGCGGAGGCCGGCAAATCGGGAAAGGCGTTACGATCTTTGCCGGTGCTGATTTCGTAAAGCACTTTGCCGAGCGCGTACACGTCCGCATCGGGACCACCCGTGCCTTCGCTTGGAAGAAAGCCCAATGTGCCGGTGGAAAATGAGGTCATCCCCGAGCCCGCCACAAGGCCGATGTCAGCCAGTTTCGGCTGGCCGCTTACGAAAACGATGTTGGAGGGCTTAATGTCTCGATGCACCAGATTATTTTGGTGGAGGTAATCGAGTGCATCGGCCAATTGCGCGCCGAGGTCAATGCATTCTTCAGCGGGCAAAGGACCGCGCGCGCTCATCTCGGATTGCAACGTGCGTGGCGCATAATCGGCTGTTTGAATTCGCTGGCCAACCACTTGGTCATCGGCCAATTCCATTACATAATAAAAATAGCTATCGTCTTCATTGCGCCCCACGTGCAGCAAATCAATAAGTCCATCGTGCCCGCGCGAGAGGGCTTCGTAATGGCGAATGCCATTGAACTCACGTTGATACGGGCGCACATCCTCGAACAGGGAACGCTGCACAATCTTCACCGCGCGCCACGTGCCGAGCACATTGCGGGCGAGCCACACTTGACCATAGCTGCCACGGGCGATCTCGATCACCAATTCATAATCCGGAATGTTGAAACTTGTTCCCATCGGGAATGTTCGCCCAATGACCGTGCCCGAGATTATTCACGGGTCATTCACCGGCGGCCAATGACGGCTTTTTCTCACCTCCTTGAGCAAAACATACCTCCGCGGGGCTTGTTCACAAAGCGAAGGTTATTCACAAACGGGACAAGTTTTATAAAAAAAGTTGTGGATAGTTGTTAGATTCGCGTTTGTGCGGCGGTATTATATAAAAGATGGGGGCATCAAATGAGACAACGACAACTGACATTGACCTTGGACGGGCCGGGCACCCGAACCACACGCGTGGTGTACCGGCGTTATCAACCGCAGGCGGAATGGTGGTTCCGAAAAATCCGCGAAAATCTAGACGCGGAACCGAAACCCGCGCCACCGCCCGACCCCGTACCCGCTCAGGAAATTTTCCGCTGGCAATAAACGCAATTTTTAAAAGTAGGACTACACAGGCATGAGAACAGACACGGTCACAGTTGGGTTAAGAAATGACTGTCGTCCCCCTGGCACCTCCTGCCTCTATCCACAGCCAGGATCCACCCGGCCACCTGTCCCCTCGGGCGGCCGACCCCTTGGCAACCCCCGCCCCGGCGCCTCCCCAGCGCCGGGCGGGCGTTAGCCATTGATTCTATCGTGTGAACCAATCGGCATTGTATGCTGCTCAAACTTGTGCTGCAATCTTCACCCATGAAGGCTGACCCTCCATTACTTGAGACCCGCAGCAGCCTCATCAACCGACTCAAAGCCACCATCAACGGCGAAAGTTGGGAAGTGTTTTTCAACACCTATTGGGAACTCATTTACAGCGTGGCCCGCCGTGCCGGGCTTTCTGAAGCTGATTCGCAGGACATCGTGCAGGAAACCATTCTCAAAGTTCACAAGAGTCTCGACCGTTTTAAGTACAACCGCAGTCGCGGCAGCTTCAAAGGCTGGCTGCGCACCATCACCCGATCGCGGCTGGCCGAGCATTTCAAAAAACAACAACGCCAACCACCAACCCAGCAACCCCGAGAGGATGAGGATGACCCGCTCGCCAATCTCACCGATCCCCAAGGGCCGGAATTGGATCGCATCTGGGGCGAAGAATGGTCGCGCAGCCTCATCCAGCGCGCGCTCGCCTTCCTCAAAGAACAGGTGAGCCTCAAACAATACCAAATTTTCAAATGCCACTGCATCGATGAATGGACCGTGAAAGAAACCTGCGACGCCCTCAACGTCAACGCCGCTCAAGTCTATATGGCCAAAAAACGCATCGGCAAAATCTTCGCCGCCAAGCTGGAACGCCTGAAGCAGGAAGAAGAGTGAATCCTTTTCCCTTGCCGCAACTTCAATCACTCCATAACGTTTGCTTTGCTGACGGCACAACAACCCGCAACCGCAAACTGCCTCCATCGAAATTCAATTTCGCAATCCCGCCAATGAAGAGACCGGCAGTTTAACTGAACTGCTGGAAGGCGATGCCGCACGGGAAGAATCAACGCTGGCGGAATTTCATAACGCACCAATTTTCATCCCGCACGCCATCGGCAGTGGCGCGGCCGATCCGCAGGCGCAATTGCTTTTTGAACGCTCGCAAGCCTCCGGCTCGCTGGGCGGCGATGATCCCGAAGCATTTCTGCAACACGCCGCCCAAAATGGCTGGCGGCCGGCTTTGGAGGCTGAGTTTGGGGCGACTTCACCGGGGATGTTGCGCGCGGTCGCACCCAATCGCACGGCGTGGTCGTATCTCTTCGATCTCGGCCCCGAATCGCGCGTGCTGGATCTCGGCTGCGGAACCGGCGGCGTCGCGTGTCGACTTGGCAAAGATCATCACGTCATCGCCGCGGATAAGTCCCCTATCAACGCCGCCTTCGTCAAACTGCGCGGCGAACAGGAATCCCTCCCGCACTTTCATGCCATCTGCGCCGACGGCGTGGATCTCCCCATCGCCGATGCCCAGCTTGATCTGGTTTGTATGATCGGCAGCTTCGAATGGATGCCCACTTCGTGGCCAAATGAAAATCCCGAAGCCATTCACGCGCGCGTCTTGAGCGAAGTATTCCGCGTCCTCAAACCCGGCGGCTCCCTTTTTCTCGGCATCGAAAACCGCCAGTACCTCGGCTTCGCACTGGGCGTTGCTGATCCCCACGCGCGCATTCGGCACGTTTCCTACCTCCCCCGCGACCGTGCCAACCAACTCTCTCTCGATCTGCGCAGCACACCCTTTCTCGAATACACCTACACTCGCAGCGAAGCCAACACACTCTTAAATAACGCGGGCTTTGCCAACGTGGATGACTATTGGCTGCGCCCCGACTACTCGACGCCTAATTATATTATCCCGCTCAACAACGAGCACATCATCAAATATTTCATCGAGGAACGCCTGAACCCGTGGGACTACCAAGGCGGGCGATCCTTTGTTTACAAAATTTTCCGAATGCTCCCTCCCCGCGAAGTGGCGGAGCACGTGGAGTTCTTTGGCTTTTGCGCCCGCAAACCGGAATGATTCCCCGCATCCAAAAATGGCTCACTGAACATCACGCCCGCCTCGGCGTGCCCGCGGAGCTGCAGCCGCTCGTCCTTATCAACGTCAATTACAAATACGTCGAATCCTACCCCATCATCAGCCGCGTAGTGCTGTGGTTTGCCAAAGATGCCGAACGCCCCAGTCTCGCCACCAAAATCGCTGACCCCGGTCTCACCCGCGCAGCCATTGATTCCAGCATCACCTTTCAGGATAAAATCGACGCCGCACTCGGGCAGGATTTGTTTTTGAAAATTATTGAAGTGGCCGACATCAATGACCGAATGGTCATCATCGAAGAAGCCTGCCCGCATCGCACTTTTGAAACTGATTTGAAATTCGCCATCTGCGGCCCCGAACGTTCTCACGCCCGATTCGCCCGCACCTTCGCCGCGCAAATGGATGAGATCGGCACACTCTGCGGCAAACTCACCACCCTCGACCAAGGCGGCCCCGCTAAACGCTGGGGAGATGACGCCGCCACCCGCGCGCATCATTTCAAAAACGACTGTGGTTTTGATGACGCAATTTTCCCCGAAGCAAGCATCGAGTTTATGCGCGACGCCCTCAACAAAATCGAACTGCCAAACACCCCCGTGCTCGCCGATTTTGTGTGCCCCAATATTTTCCCCGGCCCGCGCCTCATCGACAACGTCCACCCCCAACTCGAAGATTGGAACCGCACCCTCCCCGGCCACATCAACGCCTTCCGCTTTCTTGTCCCCTACTTTTATTCGCAACCCGTTGATCTCCTTTACCCCGATTGGAGCCTCGCCCTCGCCAGCGCATTGGCCGATACCGAACACCAATCCATCATCGCCGCCCCCCTTGGAAAACTCTTTGCGATGATCGGGCTCGACGTCAAAACCCAACCCGATGTCATCTGGGCATTCATCATGTACGCCGCCATTTTTGAAATGCAGGACAAACTCGATTTCTATCGCGAGAGCCCCTTTATGATCGATGGAAAAATCGACACATTCAAAAAATGGACCCAACGCCTTTGCGGCGTCGCCAACACCGAAGTCAACGCCGACTACCTCCTCGCCAGCGAAGAAAACCTAAAAGCACAGCCCTAGAAAAAAGGCTTGAGGGAAAAAATAAATGGTACGCCCTGAGGGAATCGAACCCCCAACCTCCTGATCCGCAATCAGTTTCGATTGCTCGTCCGGCGGCGTATTGACTTTTTGAATTTGCTGGGGAATTGCGTGGTTTGGCCTGTTTTTTAGGGCTGGTTTCACGGTCTTCCTTTTTACTCGCTGGGGACAGTCTAACCCCTTCTATGAATAATGCGAGGTAATAAAGTCGGGCTTAATGTCGGGGTGGGGTTGGTGCGCGCGGGTTTGGTCGCTACCGCCGCGTGACGGCGCGGCGGCGGAGGTCGAGGCGTTGGCTGCGGCGGGCGGCGGAGAGGCGAGTAAAGGCGCGGACTTGTACGTTGCTGGCGAATTGGCCACTGACGCGGCGGCCGTCGATGGTGGATCCTGCGGCGAACTGTGAGGTGGTGCCGTTGCCGGCGGGCGGGTTGATGCCGGTGATGCGATACACTGCACCCTCAACCGGCGGCGAGGAGAGCAGCAGCAGCGCGATCATAAGGCGAACCAAGGACATGCAATCCCTTGTACCACATTCCGTAAACTTCACAAATTGTTTTTTGATTCCGGCCCTCTCACTGTTTTAGTTAGTAGATTAATATGGATGCGGACTAGCTGCTGATAAAATGGGCATTGGCGTAAACCTCTACTTGTGGCTTTTTTGAAACTTTTTAGTGAGTTTGGGTGTGGGCCTTGGGGTGGGCGTTGAACGTTTTTTTTGGGGCTTGGGGGTTGTTTTTGTGGGGGTTTTGGGTTTGGGGTGAAAATAGTTGAAAATAAATGAAAGATTTTACCTCCGTTTCGCGAATATATAGTAGAGGGGCACGTTGCCCTTTGTTAACCTGAACTCAGAAAGATACGAACTATGAAGAAAACATTTCTAACACTGGTGGCCTTGGTTGGCCTGACTTGGAATGTGAATGCGCAGGAGATGCCGCCTGTACCAAAGAATAACCTTGCGGGAGCACACGAAAGCTTCAACTATTTGACAGGCATTTTTGCTGATAATCCCGATGTGCTCGTGGGTGACACGATTAAGTTTAAGGTTCACCCAATCCCAGAAGATATATATGGGCAACCCACCCCAACACCTCCATATCCTGCCGCTGATATTGGTGCAGCAGTCGCAAATCCTTGGACAATTACCATAGGAAAACAAAATGATGTTTTTGATAGCTATCAAATTACGATTGTTAAGCCTGGTAATGCTATTTTTGCGAATTTCATTTCCTTCGAGTATATGTGGGTTATTGAGACGGTTGAGGTAGTCGGAGGTCAGGTAACGCGAAACGTTATCGTGGAGGATACATTGTATTTCGTGAACGCCCTTGAAGGCGCTGCATTGCCCTTTGGTGACGACCTGAACTTTTTCAAGCATGCGATACCGGGTAATTTACCAGCTAATCGATTCCAAATTTGGGGTGATTTGGACTTTAATGATCAATTTGCACTTATCCTGTTGGATAGCTATATTGAATTTTACGCTATTGAAGGCGCCTATAATGTTGCCAATGACTAAGAAAGAAAACTTATGAAACAACAAATGTTACCACGAGTAATCATATCAAGCCTTCTGTTGGCTGTATGCTTAACTCCAGCCCAATCCTTTGGAGCCGGTGGCCCAAGGCCAAGTTCAGTGCCGCGAGATTTAGTGATCATCGTGACACCTGATGATACACTTGATCGCTTCTATCAAGACCACGAGCCGCCCGTTGAAATATGGAAACATGTTGACGCCTACACGTTCCTTGGAATGCGGACTCATCCGAATGTTCGGAGTCTTCAGGATGAAGCCTTGCGCAAGGCCCATCCCGATAAACGAGAACCATCCAGGGCTGATCAGTTAATCAACAAGCTCGAAGGCAAAGTGAATAAACCGAACAAGTACCTGCCGCAGGGTGTCCGGTTTGTCTTCAAGCCGCCGCGTCGAATTGACGTTATTGCCGACAAAATCCCCCTGAAAATGGTGCAACACGAGCAATTCAAAAATATGTCCCATTGGCTTGCTTTTCCAGCTGGTAAGGGTGTGTTGGTAGATGGCTTGCTGCAAGCGTTAAAAGAACGAATGGATGAATTCAAAAAATTGGGCATCGAACGCGAACCAGTTCCGCATCACGCTCTCAATCCTAAAGCTACGGAGAATGCAATAAAAAGAAGTAATGCATTGCGGCGGCAGGCATATGACAGGCCAATCGCTACATTGGAACGATGGCTAAAGGACATGGATCCAAAAGACCCTCAACATAAAGTTTTCACTCAAAGGCTTGAAAAATTCAAAAAAGCAAGGGCTCGGTTTGAGGATTAGTTGACGATCATTTGATTTCTGCCACTCACCGCCCCGTTTTCACGGGGCGTTTTTTGTGCCTATTGGCCTTCGGATTCTAGGCGGGCTTCTAGTTCGTTGAGGCGGTGGAGGAGGGCTTGGATGAAGTGTTTGGATTCTTCGGTGCGGCGGGCGGCGGAGAGGCGAGTAAAGGCGCGGACTTGTACGTTGCTGGCGAATTGGCCACTGACGCGGCGGCCGTCGATGGTGGATCCTGCGGCGAACTGTGAGGTGGTGCCGTTGCCGGCGGGCGGGTTGATGCCGGTGATGCGATACACTGCACCCTCAACCGGCGGCGAGGAGAGCAGCAGCAGCGCGATCATAAGGCGAACCAAGGACATGCAATCCCTTGTACCACATTCCGTAAACTTCACAAATTGTTTTTTGATTCCGGCCCTCTCACTGTTTTAGTTAGTAGATTAATATGGATGCGGACTAGCTGCTGATAAAATGGGCATTGGCGTAAACCTCTACTTGTGGCTTTTTTGAAACTTTTTAGTGAGTTTGGGTGTGGGCCTTGGGGTGGGCGTTGAACGTTTTTTTTGGGGCTTGGGGGTTGTTTTTGTGGGGGTTTTGGGTTTGGGGTGAAAATAGTTGAAAATAAATGAAAGATTTTACCTCCGTTTCGCGAATATATAGTAGAGGGGCACGTTGCCCTTTGTTAACCTGAACTCAGAAAGATACGAACTATGAAGAAAACACTACTAACACTGGTGGCCTTGGTTGGCCTGACTTGGAATGTGAATGCGCAGGATGCGCCCCCGGAGCCTGATAGGAGTTTGCCTCCAATTGAAAGCGATCCCACGGATTACGAGATTATTGAAATGCTTGTTCCGCCAGGAGAAATGTTTGTGAATTGTGGTGAAGGCGGTTTTGAATTTAATTTCAACCAAAGTGCCCGTTTTACTGGGCTGGTTCGATCACTGGCTGACATGCCATTCCTCACACTTCACGGCATGTTGATGTTTTCTGAAAAAGACAGCATCACATTCACGTACGTTCCGTCTAGACTGAAGAATGGCGTAAGAATGCCTGACCTTGATGATCAAGTGTCTATCATTGTTTCCAGAGATTTGGAAAAGCCATGTGGATTGGATTTTCAGTTGAAACACCAAAAACAAAACAAATTTCCATTTGAATTGGAGCTTGCATATCGCTTGAGTACGCTCATTAAAAAACGTGATCCTATAAACGGGGACGAACTGCATCTTGCACTCCCTAAAAAAAAGCGATCCTTGGAATGGAATGACCCGTCTCGAATTACGCCAAACAATGAAATGAACCATGAAAAATGGGTTTCTGATACACCGGCCATGGATCCAAAGTTGAATTATAATACAAATGAAATTGTCAATCATAAGTTTAACGATGGGAAAATTGTTTACACGATCATTATCACCACTTACCTAAGATCACTGAAATGGAATTCTGACCCCAAGGCCAAATAGAAATGTTTGCTCACATCATATCAATTGCCCTCACTCTTGCCGGCACCTTCAATACACTAGAAGAAAGGGAAATGGCGATGCAAAGCGCCAAAGCCACTATTCTTTTTGATATTGAATGTCGGAAGATAGTCGATCATTTTTCGCTATTTGACAACGTCCAATACCCATCAATAACTGATGCTATGTGGACACAAGATGATTGGACGATCTTGCACACTCATAATGAGCTCTTGGACACTTTTCAGCATATTTTCAAAGAAGACCCAGCCCTTCATGATCATATATTGCTGAAAATTGACCGATGTTTTCGTCAAGCTTTTTTGATCAAAGAACATCGTAATCGGCAACGAGCTTTAGCAGGCAAAAAACCGCTAGATTCATTTGCAAATGAGAATTCAATTAGGATGAAAAGGCGTTTGAGGCCAATTGGGGGATATGTTATTGGGTACAGGCCTGACCCATTTATAGAGTCCCTGTTCAAGATTGAGTTGATTGATATAATGCTAAAGCGTGGAGTAATAAATGATCCCAAGGACATTAAAGTGATAATTGTGCCCTAGGTATATTGCCCATTGCATTCACCGCCCCGTTTTACGGGGCGTTTTTTTGTGCCTACTGCCCTTCGGCCTCGAGGCGGGCTTCGAGTTGGTTGAGGCGGCGGAGGAGGGCTTGGATGAAGTGTTTGGATTCTTCGGTGCGGCGGGCGTGGTGGGAGGCGTTGATGGCGTCCTGGAAGCCGAGGGGGTGGGCTTGGATGATTTCTTGGGCGGAGTTATATTTGATACTCAGGCAGCCGGCCGCGTGGCTCAGAGTAATCAAAAGTATCAGCGCGCGGCCTAAGCCAAAAGAAGCCCCACAAAAAAGAGTCATAAATGGTACGCCCTGAGGGAATCGAACCCCCAACCTCCTGATCCGTAATCAGGTTAAAGGGTGATGCTGTGCAGCCATATAAAGTCGTGTTTCCCCTATTTTATAGGGTTGTTATTCACATTTTGCGCGCCCAATTGTCTTGGTTAGTTATGGGGAGTCCTGTTTGAAGTGGTAAACAGGATGGTAAACGCGCCAACCCCTCATTTCCCGTACGCCTTACTACCCATTCCGATGACGTCCTCGTAAACGCTCATCAATGCCTTGTCTCCTGCCTCTTTGGCTTGCAACCAACGTTCGTGGTTCGGGCTGTAAACACCGCGATGCCAATGCCCGAGGGATTGGAGGCGCTGGACTTGCTCCGTTGTTCTCAAATCCTTCGGCAGTGCTCGGAGGCGATAGTATTCGGCGAGTAAACCGCGCGCTTGCCCGGGCAGTTGCATCCGGTCAAGAGCCCGTTCGCCAGTACGGGCATTGATCTGCCCCCGCTGTTGCTCGCGGAAACTCCGTGGCCCCCTCCTCGCGTAATTCCTTGACCGCCTTGCGCGCCTCCCCTTCATTCAACGTCGGAGCCTGCGCCCGCAACAAATCCGCAAGCATTCCCTCCTGCGCCGGGTCCGCAATTAATTCAGGTAATTCACTCAGGATACTCTCCGGCGCACTTTGCAGCGCCACCTGAGTGAGCTGCTCCACATCCAGTGTTTCGAGGCGCAAACTATGCTGCTGTTCCCAGCCGCAATACACCTTGAGCAGCTGCAGGAGGTGGTTCGGGCCATCCGCAAGGCCGGTGGAAAGAT
>JACKQG010001447.1_pt1 | contig 32896 bp, 29 predicted proteins | sample 8237621 | NCBI WGS metagenome assembly JACKQG01 (sample SAMN15677084, study PRJNA649215) | marine metagenome | biome: marine; feature: Black Sea; material: saline water; isolation source: suspended particulate matter (SPM) from the Black Sea western gyre | collected 2013-06-09/2013-06-10 | depth...
CACAGATTTTTTAGCAGGTTTTGAAATTACTTTTAGCGGAACACCTAACCGATTAAAAGAAATTAGCCATTTTGACTACTTACAAGCGTTAAACGGACTTTTGCTAAACATTGAATCGGACATAAAAGGCAATTCAACAGAATATGAAGATTCGGACTATATCAAAGAGCCAATTCATAAAGTATTCAAAGACAAAGAAATCAAGGTTTACAAAGACAGCGAACGAGCAAACGGACAAGAAACATTGATAGCAAACGAGCCTTGGTATGTTTATAATGCCAACTACGGCACAAGTGAAGAAAAGAAATTTGTAGAACTGTTTTCCAGACGATTTGATGGACTGAATCAAAAGTTTGAAAACATTTACCTAATCCGTAACGAAAGAGAAATTAAAATCTTCGACAAACTCGGACGAGCTTTTGAGCCTGACTTTTTACTTTTCTGCAAACAGCGTGACGGAGAACAAATGACTTTTCAAGTTTTCATAGAGCCAAAAGGAGAACATTTAAAAGGATACGACAAATGGAAAGAAGACTTCTTGAATGAAATCAGAACAGAACAAAAGACAATCAAAATCCATACAGACACATATTTGATAACAGCCGTTCCATTCTATAATTACAATAACGAAAATGAATTTAAGACAACATTAGAAAACACATTAAACGAATAGAAATGCCCACGCTTAAAGCCATACACATTTGCAATTCGCACCAGCCAATGCTCAAGCCAAAAATTACAAAAGAGTATGTCTTTGCCAACGCTAACAGACGACCGAAAAAAAAGTACGACCGCACAACAATGGCTATACGTAATGCGGGCGAAAGTGCTGATATGAAAGTAATTACATTAAATAAACTTTTCGGTAAGCGGACAGTGAAGTGATTCGAATTCCCGCACTACGCATAGCCGAAACCGTTGTGCTTCATGCGAAAAAGAGAAAAAGAAATGTTTGCCAATAAAGAAATAGAAAGCCAACCGCACAAAGCAAAGAGTGCTAACGCATACATTGCTTTTTTGCCTACGCTTACAAAATTGAATAAAGACTTTTAAGAAATATTATGGCCAAGAAACAATCTAAAAAACAAATCGAACAATACGAGCACGACAAAGCGGAACGTGCTAACATACCCCATGTTGGACTCGTGACGCCTGCAAGTGACCCTGATACAGGTGCAAAAAAGAAATACGAGTACGACCCGCACCTTGACCCACAGCTGCAATGGGCTGGGAAAGCCGAACATACAAGCTTTGAAGTACCAACAGTGAGTTTACATGTTCATGAACGCATTGACCCGAAAACCATTATTGAAACGGTTAAGAAAGACCATGATGATGGCGGACAAATGAGCATGTTCTCGGAAAAGAAACCACTGCGTGAAGCCATAGACTTCTACAAACACAAGGAAGGCTGGACAAACCGTCTGATTGCAGGAGATAGTCTTTTGGTAATGAATTCTCTTATAGAAAAAGAAGGTATGGCCGGTAAAGTACAGGCTGTTTATTTTGACCCTCCTTATGGCATTACTTACGGCAGTAACTTTCAACCATTTGTAAATAAAAGAGATGTGAAAGATGGAAAGGATACAGATTTAACTGCCGAACCTGAAATGATTAGAGCATTCAGGGACACATAGGAATTGGGTATACATTCATTTCTTTCTTATTTCAGAGATAGAATAAAATTAGCTCATGAATTACTTGACGAGAAAGGGAGTATTTTTATTCAAATTAGTGATGAGAACCTGCATTTACTTAGAAACATACTCGATGACGTTTTTGGACCTCAAAACTTCATGAGTGTGATTACGTTCCAAACTAAGATTCCATTAGGGACAAAACATCTTGCCAATCTTAATGATTACATAATTTGGTTTGCAAAAGATAAGGAAAAGGTAAAATTTCAAAAAATTTACAAGGAAAGAGAAATAAATGCTTCTTACTCATTTATTGAACTTGAAGATGGGAAAATTCAAAACTTCAAATACGACAGGGATAAAGACTTATTGAAAAATAAGAAAAATAGAATTTTCAGAATACTTGACTTGGTAAGTTCAGGTCAAACAGAAACTTGCATTTATGATTTTGAATTTCAAGGTGAAACGATAAAGGCCCCTTCATCAGGGCGCAGTTGGAAAACTACTCGTGACGGAATGCAAAAGTTAATAGCTAAAAATAGATTAGTTAAACAAGGAAAAGCATTTGGATACAAATTATATTATGATGATTATCCTTTAAGTGAGATTCATAATACTTGGAGTGATACAGTTAATTCATTCTTAAAACGTGAATACGTTGTGCAAACAAATCCATTAGTAATTCAAAGATGTCTTATGATGACAACTGAACCTGGTGACATAGTTTTTGATCCAACTTGTGGTAGTGGAACAACAGCTTTTGTTGCGGAAGATTTTGGTCGGAGATGGATAACTTGCGACACTTCAAGAGTTTCTTTAACCATTGCCAAGAAAAGATTGATGACCGCTCAATTCAATTATTATAAGTTGGCATATCCAAAAGAAGGAATAAGTAGTGGTTTTATTTACAAAAAAGCACCGCATATTACTTTAGGTTCTATTGCAAATGAGTTACCAGAACCTTTTGAAACATTACAAGATCAACCTGAAAATGATAATAATAAATCTAGAGTTTCAGGCCCATTTACTTTTGAAGCAGTGCCTGCTCCATACACTAAAAGTTTTGATGAATTGGAACAGGAAGATTCAGGTTCTGATACTTCTATTGCTCGGAGTGGTGAAACCAATCGACAAGCCGAATGGCGGGATGAATTGCTAAGATCAGGTGTTAGAGCCAAAGGCGGTAACATAATAGAATTTACAAGGGTAGAGCCCTTATCAGGCACTAAATACATTCAAGCGGAAGCAGAAACCAAAGAAGATGTACCAAAAAAGGTACTGGTCGTTTTTGGCCCCGAGCATGCTCCATTAGAACAACGAATGGTCGAAAATGCTTGGCAAGAAGCAAGAGCATTAAAACCCGATATGCTGTTGTTCTGTGCTTTTCAGTTTGACGAAGAAGCAGCCAAAGACATTGATGAGCTCACGCCTACTATTGCAGGTATGCAGTTGATTAAAGCACAAATGAATGCCGATATGCTTACAGACGACCTGCGTAAAAAACGCAGCAGCAACGAGAGTTTCTGGTTAGTGGGTCAACCCGATGTTCGCATTCACAAAGTAGAAGATGGAAAAATTCAAGTAGAAGTAATGGGTTTTGATTACTACAATCCAAAAACAGGTAATGTAGAAAGTGGCGGCAAGAAGAACATTGCCATGTGGATGCTCGATACTGATTATGACAATCGCTCCCTCTTCCCCTCTCAAGTATTTTTCCCAATGGCAGGTGTAAAAGACGGTTGGGCTAAACTGGCTAAGAATCTAAAAGCTGAAATAGACGAAGAAAAAATTGAAGCATTCAAAGGCACTCTATCTCTCGAATTTGAACCAGGTAGCTGTATTGCTATCAAAATAGTTGATGATAGGGGAATTGAGAGTTTACGAGTAATAAACATATAGGATATTATGGCAAAGAATATTGATAAACTCATAATAAACAGCCCTCATGAAGAGCCAAAGCACCACTGGTTTTATGATAGAGAAAATAGAGATTTTTCTATCAAAAATGGTAGACGACCTGCTGGGTATGTTATGGCCACACCCAACTCAAAGGCATTTGACGACCCGGGTATTTTTGTAGAAATTGATACTGTAAATCAAATTCGTCCAAGAGTAAAAGTATGGCGTGAAGCTGGTTACCCAGGTATTACCGGAATTACAAAGAGACTTTTAGAGCATTGGCAAGACCCTGAAGAACGAAAAGATCGTAGATTTTTCTTTTGTCAATTAGAAGCTATCGAAACCTTAATTTGGCTTACAGAATCACCTTCGGCTGATAGAGTTGGTATTGAAATAGAGGGTGATGGTGGAAATTTAGAACGATGGTGTAATAAAATGGCTACGGGTTCAGGTAAAACAATAATTATGTCAATGATTATTGCATGGAATTTTCTCAATAAGGTGACCAATCCAACGGATTCACGTTTTAGTAAATATGCATTAATCGTTGCTCCTGGATTAACCGTTAAAAGTAGATTGCAAGTTTTACAACCTACTAACGAAGATAACTATTATGAAGAATTTAATATAGTACCCGCTTCATTGATGGATAAACTCCGTCAGGGAAAAATTATTATTCATAATTGGCATGCGTTAGCTTGGGATTCGCAGGAAAAGATTGATGCAAAAGTTGAAAAAGGGCAGCTTCGTTCAGTTGATAAACGACAACGAATGGAAATAAGTGGAACTGCATATTTAAAACAAGTTCTCGGAGAAATGTCAAATGTTAAAAATATTATAGTCCTCAATGATGAAGCACATCACGCATGGCGTGTAAACCCAGATGCAATTGGTAAATACCAACGAACCGGTTCAAATAAAGATAGTGCAGAGGAAGCAACAATATGGGTTGGTGGTTTAGATAGAATACATAAACATAGAGGTATTCTTAGATGTTTTGATTTATCGGCTACCCCATTTTCACCATCAGGTAAAAAGGCATCAGGTGAATCTCTTTTTTCATGGATTGTTTCTGATTTTGGATTGAATGATGCTATTGAATCTGGTTTAGTGAAAACCCCAAGAGTTGTAGTTCGAGATGATAGTGAAAGAACAAAAGAATTAAAATCTCGCTTATATCATATTTATATGGATGAGGAAGTAAAAGATGATATTAATAGAAAAGCTCTAGAGACAGATATATTACCAGACTTATTAACAAATGCATATTACTTGTTAGGAGAGGATTGGCTCGAAACTAAAAAAGATTGGGAAAAGGTTGGACATGATATACCGCCGGTTATGATTACAGTTGCAAACCGAACAGAAACATCTTCACGAATCAAATATGCTTTTGACCATAATCAAATTTTAATCCCTGAATTATGTAGTACTGAAAAGACTTTACAAATTGATAGTAAGATTTTAGAAAAAGCTGAAGCTGAAAATGATTCGATTGATTTAATATCCAAAACTGAAAATGATTCGGAAAAAAACAAACCAAAGCTATCAAAAAAAGAACAAGCGGAATTATTGAGATTAACCGTTGATACAGTAGGTAAAAAAGGAGCACCTGGAGAGCAAATACAAAATGTAATATCTGTTGGAATGCTTTCAGAAGGCTGGGATGCTAAAACAGTTACCCATATTATGGGGTTAAGAGCATTTTCAAGTCAGTTATTGTGTGAACAAGTAATAGGTAGAGGTTTAAGACGCGTATCATATGATGTAGGTGAAGATGGTTTATTCGAAGCAGAATATGTTAATATTTTTGGAGTTCCATTTACATTTCTACCTCATGAAGGTGGGGATGGTCCACCACCACCACCTCCTCCTCCTAAAACTAAAATTGAACCCGTCCAGGATAAAATTAAACATGAAATTACATGGCCCAACATTCTGAGAATAGATCATGTATATAAACCTAAATTATCTATAGAATGGGAAAAGGTTTCAACTTTAGAAATTGATCCTTATGAGTCAATTACAGAAGCTGAACTTGAAGCAATTATTGCAGGGAAAGCTAATTCAAAAGTTAAATCAGAAATAGGTTTAGAGAAGATTGCAAAAGAAACTAGAGTCCAAACTATTATATTTAAAATAGCATCTACAATCTATAATTCTGAAAAGAGACCAGATTGGAAAGGGAGTAAATTTGTATTCTTAGCACAAGTAGTTAGAATCGTTGAAGAATTCATTAACTCGAGTAAAATTGCAATCAAAAATGATTTATTTCATCAAGAGGATTCAAAAAGGAATGTTTTAATCATTTTAAATATGAATAAAATCATTCAGCATATTTGGTCTGCGATAAGAGCTGAAAATACTGAACAATTATCTCCAATATTTGATAAAGAAAAACCAATTAGATCAACTTCAGATGTTAAAACTTGGTACACCAGTAAACCATGTGAATGGTCAAATAAATCACATATTAGTCACAGTGTTTACGATAGTGGATGGGAGGCGAGTGAATCCTACTTTATGGATAAGTCTGAATTAGTTGAATCCTTTGTAAAAAATGATCATTTAGGCTACTCCATCCTTTACAATTATAAGGGTATAATAAGAAGATACTTCCCTGATTTTATAATCCATTTGACCAATGGTGAATATATTATTCTTGAAACAAAAGGTATAGATAGTCAACAGAATAAAACTAAACGTGAATTCTTAAATGAATGGGTAAAAGCGGTCAATAATCATGGCGGCTTTGGTAAATGGAATTGGGATGTTTCCTTTCATCCAAGTGATTTGAATGGCATTTTAGAAAAACATTGTAAGAATAAGGTAGTAATTGAGGATACTTTAAATGGGTGATGTTAACTATGCTTATGATAATTTTTGTGAAGCAGTAGATAGAATGGCAGCTCATTCGGGTAATATAAGAGAACGATTACATGTTGCTTTTATTATATTCTCTTCAGTAAAAGAGGATGATTTTCCGGATGAACTAAAACCAGATTATTGTTGGATTAAAGAAAAACTAACTAAGAAAGAACCCATCTTTCATGAAGGTCGAGTTAAAGCAACTTTGTATGGTATGCGTACTAAAACTGCTATTAAAATTGCAAACAGAATAGTTTATTTAAAAAATAGACTTAAAGCTAGTGTAGGTTGATTATGGATTGGGCTTCTCTTGTGGGTGCGGCTAGCCTAGGTGCAATTATAATTAGAATATTGGATATTACATGGTTTCAGAAAGTAATTGATAACTCAGAACATAGAAAATGGTTGAGAACACAAAAAATGATAGCATTTTCAGAACTTTCAGAAATATTACTTTCTATTGGAATTGCTAAAAAATATAATATCAATCACAATCCTTATGAATTCTTAACAATTGCATCTAAATCCATACTGCTTATTGATAATAACGAGTTACAGGATAAGATATTTTCATTTATTAAATATTGGGATAAAATGCTTAATGAAAACATTCCAGAAAACGAAATAACTGAATTATATTATTTATTAGCTGAAGAGGGAAAGATGTTACTTCAGGAACTAAGAATTGATTTAAATAAAAGATAAATAAAATGAGCTCTTCTTAATCCAATGACTCTTGATAAGTCTCAATTTATATTTTTTGATGAAGGTGGGGATCCCCATTTCACTGCAGCAGCATCTAAATTCATTGTATTATCCTCAGTTTGTTTTAGACAATGCGAACAAGACATTATGTCAGACTATTGGAAACTAAAACATGAACTCTTTATAAATTTACCCCAAAAATCTACTAAAAAATCTTTTAAAAATAAACGATTTCATGCCTCAGAAGACCCTCAGAAAATTCGAAATGAGGTTTTTAATATAATCAATTTGCATAAATGTAAAATTCAAGCAAGAGTTATTATTATTGAAAAAGGGAATGTATTTGAATATTTAAAACATGATGAGTGGATTTATAAAAAATTATATTATTATTTATTGAAAGATATTTTATTCAACAGTAATTGGGTTGAAAACTATAACAATCTACAATTGATTACAGATAAACCTCCTACAATTAAACTGGGTAAGTCTATAATGCATGGCATAAAAACTGCTATTTCAAATACGGGTAAAATCACTTCATATAATATTCATAATATGTCTAGTTCAGAACATCCTTTTCTACAGTTTACTGATTATGTTACATGGGCAGTATTAAAAAAATATAGTTCAAATGGAAAAGATTTGAGAAGTTATAACAAGATATTAGATGTGATTGAAAACGAATGGAAAATTATATAAAAATTGACCCCCCCAACTAGCAATTGCTCAGCACACAGGCCTTTTCATTAGGGGGGTACCTTTTATAAACTAGGTAAATTTACAAAAACTATTGTATCGTAAGGTAACAATTTTAAACTTAATCAATTATCCATATTTACTATTTTACCATATAACTACATTCCCAATTACCATTCCTACATCAACCCTTTATCCGCCAAACTGGTTATTTCATTTCCGGCAATAATAAGATGGTCATGAACATGAACATCAATTAACTTACATCCATCTGAAAGTCTTTTAGTTATAGATATATCTTCTTTTGATGGATTTGGATTCCCCGAGGGATGATTGTGCACAAGTATGACTGCTGCCGCATCGCGCTCCAATACTAACTTGATAACCTCTCGAGGGTAAACAGCGCTGGATGTTAAACTGCCTTCAAAAATAATTTCAAAATCAAGAATTTCATTTCGACCATTCAAGAGGATGACTCCAAAATTTTCGCGACTTTTATCCCGAAGTGAATGAATCAAATAATTTTTAATATCCACTGAAGAACTAATCACATCTTTCTTAATTATTTGACTTTTCAAGTACCGACGTGAAACTGAATGAACCAATTTAATTCCAAAAATATTAGATGGCCCCACACCGTCAACTTTTTCAAGCTGAATGGGAGACGCCTCTAACACCCCTTTTAAAGACTGAAATTCTTCAATCAATCGTTTAGCTGTAGATTTTTGGTCTCGACGATTATCTGCTAATTTTAGCAATAATTCAATGACTTCATAATCAAGAAATCCATCAATATCATTTTGTAGAAATCGCTGTCGTAAATTCGCATAATGGCCTTGGGACTTGGGCATAATTACCTCTGACTGTTTTATTGTGGAAGAAATCTAACTCATGTTAGATTTACAGGTGGAAACTAAAACTTTTTATCCACATGAGTAAATAAAAATATGACTTCAATAAAATATAACACATTTTGGGAATTCTACCCATTCTACCTTTCGCAACATCAAAATTCTGTATGTCGCCTACTCCATTTTATTGGAACGAGTATGATAATCCTCCTCTTAATTTTTTATGTTAGCTCACCAAAAGATATATTAATTCTGCCAATTGTAGGTTATGGTTTTGCATGGATTGGCCATTTTTTCTTTGAAAAGAATCAACCGGCTACATTCAAATATCCACTTTATAGTTTAATGGGAGATTTTGTCATGTTCTGGGAAATACTTACTCAAAAAGAAAAAATTTAAGCCATGGAAAATTTATCTAACATCCAAAATGTGCAATCCCAAGACTTACAATTTCAAGATCTCATGCTCCACCGCGTTCATGAAATCCTCATGGTTGCCAGTCCATATGATTCATTTATATTGGAGGAAGACGGCCGCCTTACGGAGCAAATCCTACATGAATATTTAGGGATGAACCTTAGCTATGCACCTCGCGTTTGGCGGGCTGCTACTGCGGGCATTGCGTTAGAACTCCTTTCTAAGCGACCTTACGATTTAGTCATAGTCATGCTCAGAATTTCTGATATGGACCCAATCTCCTTTGGGAAAAAAGTAAAAGAGCTATATCCAAATAAGCCCATTATTTTATTGGCATTTGATGAATCTGAAATAAAGCAACTTCCTGAACATTATGACGATTCAATTGATAGTGTATTTATGTGGACAGGTAATTCCAGTGTTTTCCCTGCAATTATTAAATATTATGAAGATAAGAAAAACATTAAACGTGATATCAGAAAAGGGAATGTTCGCGCCATAATTGTTATTGAAGATACACCGCGATATTATTCAAATCTTCTCCCCATGATTTATAAAGAAATCGTTTACCATACCAAACTTTTGATGGACAAAAGTCTAAATAATACACATCGATTACTTCATATGCGAGCCCGACCTAAAATGTTGTTGGCTAAAAATTATGAGGAAGCTGAAAAATATTTTAAACGATATCGCATGAATATTTTGGGTATAATTTCAGATATTCGATTTCCTGAAAATGGAAAGTTGAATCCTAATGCGGGTATTAAATTTGCAAAATTTGTGCGCTCAGTCGAAAAGACTATGCCCATTGTTCTTCAATCAAATGAGAAGGGTTTAGAGCGAGAAGCCAAAAAATTATCGGTTTTGCTACTGGAGAAAAATTCACCTACTCTTTTCCATGATTTACGTGAATTTATGGTATTAAATTTTGGATTTGGTGATTTTGTTTTTAGAAATCCAAATGGCATTGAAACTGGTCGAGCCACCAGCATTATGGAACTTTGTGAAATTCTTCAAAATATTTCTGAAGAATCATTAGACTATCACGCATCCAATAATCACTTTTCAAATTGGCTTGCAGCCCGGGGAGAGCTTTCTCTTGCCAGCCAATTTCGTGAAATAAAAAAGTCCGATTTCAATACATTAGAAGATAGACGACAAAATCACATTCGTCTTATACAAGAGTTTCAAAAAGAGAACCGTTTATCACAAGTTGTTGATTTTAAAGCTAAATCCGGAACACGTTCTGCCAACTTCCTCAGAATCAGCTCTGGGTCATTAGGGGGAAAAGCACGCGGATTAGCATTTGCAAACCTCTCATTATCTGAAACAAAATTATCTAAAAAATTTCCAAATGTAAAAATTAGGGTACCCAAAATTGCAGTAATTGGCACAGATGAGTTTGATCGATTCATGGAAGTAAATCAATTCTGGGAAGTGGCCTTAAATTCAAAAAATAATGAAGAACTGGCTAAGACATTCCTCAAAGGTAGACTTTCTCGGGAGCTTGTTCATTCACTCAAAGAATATCTGAAAGAGGTTAACTACCCATTAGCCGTTCGATCATCCAGTTTAATGGAGGATTCACAATACCAACCCCTTGCAGGAATGTACTCAACATTTATGTTACCCAACTCTCATAAAGAATTAAAAGAGCGGTTGAGCCAAGTTTGTGAAGCCATAAAACGAGTTTTTGCATCCACCTTTTTCCAAGAGCCCAAATCTATGATGGACAATATTATCCAACGCCATGAAGAAGAAAAGATGGCAGTCATTATTATGGAGCTTATTGGCGAACAAAAAAATCAACGTTTTTATCCCACGTTCTCAGGAGTTGCACAATCATACAACTACTATCCTGTTTCCTATATGAAGCGAGAAGAAGGTATTGCATTTGTGGCACTGGGATTGGGGAGAACCATTGTGGATGGTGGAAAATCATTACGATTTTCACCTAAATATCCAAATATTTTACCTCAATATTATTCCATTCGATCTACGATTCAAAACTCACAACACGAATTTTTTGCCCTTGATTTGAATAATGGTGAAAGCCCACTCACTGGGGGTGAATCAGAAAATTTAAAACCATTTTTACTCAATGATGCGGAAACTGACGGAGTGCTAAAACATTTAGCTTCTGTTGTTTGTGATAATGATAAAGTAATTCGTGATTCACTAAAATATGATGGCACACGTGTACTCACCTTTGCATCCATACTCAAGTACAAAAGAATACCCTTGGCAGATATTATAAATAGACTCTTAGAGCTGGGGGAGGTTGCATTGGGTTGCCCGGTAGAAATTGAGTTTGCCGTTAATCTTTCAAATGACAAGAATATAGCCGATGAATTCTGTTTACTTCAAATTAAGCCCATGGTTATTGGTGGGATGCAAACAGCTGATTTACTTACGGAAGAATCTCCCCATGATATTTTATGCAAAAGTGATTTAGTTTTAGGGGATGGAATTAATCAGCAAATTAAACATATTATTTATGTTGACCCTGATTCTTTTGATCGTAGTAAAACCCGTGATATTGCAAAAGAAATTGAATTGTTAAATAAAAAATTAGGTCGAGAGAATCCATACATGCTCATCGGGCCTGGGCGCTGGGGAAGTTCTGACCCATGGTTGGGTGTGCCCGTAAACTGGCGCCAAATCGCCAATGCGAAAGTGATTATTGAAGTGGGTATGGATAAACTAAATCCTGACCCTTCATTTGGTAGCCACTTTTTTCAAAATGTAACCAGTCTACAAATTGGATATTTTACCATTTCAAAACGAGATTATAAAGAAAATGTAGATTGGGATTGGTTAACAAACTATGATGAAAAAGAACGGACCACTCATTTAAGATTATTAGAATTGAAACATCCACTATTTGTTCGTATTGATGGTAGTAAAGGAGAGGGATTAATCCTCAAACCCAAACCACCCAAACAAGAACAAATGAATGAAGAGCTTTCTTCGGGAATATAAAAAAAGCCCCTCAATGAGGGGCTTTTTTTATTTTAACCATTAACTTTTAACTATCAACTATTACTTATCCTACACCACCCCTTGATCTAACATTGAATCAGCTACTTTTATAAAACCGGCAATATTCGCGCCTTTAACATAGTTTACTGAATCGTTCGTCTTACCATATTTTACACATTGGCTATGGATATTTTTCATTATTTCTTTTAGTTTTGCATCCACTTCCTCACGGCTCCAATTTAGACGCATACTATTTTGACTCATTTCTAATCCTGAAACGGCCACCCCACCTGCATTGGCGGCTTTACCTGGACCAAAAAGTACACCCTTCTCTAAAAAGATATCAACGGCTTCTGGTTCAGTAGGCATGTTTGCACCTTCTACCACACACAAACAGCCATTTTTTACTAATTCCTTCGCCTCATCACCATTAATCTCATTTTGGGTTGCACACGGAATGGCCACGTCACATTTAGCACCCCATGGACGTTTATCTGCCCAATATTCACAACCATACTTGTCTGCATACTCTTTAATTCTACCACGCTTCTTATTTTTCAAATCCATAATGAACTGAAGTTTTTCACCATCTATTCCATCAGCATCATAAATTGAACCGGTAGAATCAGAGAGGGTTACCACTTTCCCACCCAATTGAATCACTTTTTCAGTTGCAAATTGTGCCACATTTCCTGAACCTGAAATGGCAACCGTTTTACCCTTAAAATTGTCACCCTGTTCATTTAACATTTCTTTTGCAAAATAGACAGCACCATAGCCGGTAGCTTCAGGACGAATTAGACTTCCTCCCCAATTCAGACCCTTACCCGTAAGTACACCAGAAAACTCATTTCTTAATCGCTTATACTGACCAAACATGAATCCAATTTCACGGCCTCCCACACCAATATCCCCTGCAGGAACATCAGTATTGGGACCAATATGTCTAAAAAGTTCACTCATAAATGATTGACAGAAACTCATAATTTCATTATCAGATTTACCTTTAGGGTCAAAATCAGAGCCTCCCTTACCGCCACCCATGGGCAATGTGGTTAAACTATTTTTGAAAATTTGCTCAAATCCTAAAAACTTCAAAATTCCCAAATCAACAGATGGGTGGAATCGAAGCCCACCTTTGTATGGTCCAATAGCTGAATTAAATTCTACTCGAAATCCTCTATTGACATGCACATTCCCTTGGTCATCTCTCCAAGCCACCCTAAACATAATTACCCGTTCAGGTTCTACGATTCTGTCTAAAATTTTATGATGAAGATAGTGGGGGTTATCCTCTAAATAATCCCAAATTGACTCCACTACCTCTTTCACCGCCTGATGAAATTCTTCCTCGGCTGGATTCTTATTAATCACCGTTTCCATAAATTGGTCAACTGATGTGTACATATTTTCTCCTGTTAAATTCTTAATTTAAACGATGCCTTGATCGATCATTGCATCTGCTACTTTTATAAATCCTGCAATATTAGCACCTTTGTTATAGTCAACATAATCGCCTGAATCACCATATTTTTTGCATTGCGAATGGATGTTTTCCATAATAGTTCGAAGGCGACTATCTACCTCCGCAGCATCCCACTTAATCATCATATTATTTTGGCTAATTTCTAAACCTGAAACAGCTACTCCGCCAGCATTGGCAGCCTTTCCCGGGGCAAACATGATTTTATTTTTTTGTAAAACTTCAACCGCATCAATTGTACAAGGCATATTGGCCCCTTCTGTTACGCAAAGAACTCCATTGTCCACCAATTTCTGCGCATCCATTTCGTTCAATTCATTTTGTGTGGCACATGGAATTGCAATATCACATTTCACATTCCATGGTTTTTCATTTTCAAAATAAGGTTTATTGAATTTTTCTGCATACGGTTTTACAATATCTTGATTACTATTTCTGAGTTGAATGAGATAGTCCACTTTCTCACCAGAGATTCCATCCTCATCTAAAACATAACCATCTGGACCTGAAACGGTAATGACTTTTGCCCCTAGCGTATTACACTTTTTAATCACCCCCCATGCCACTTGACCAAATCCAGAAACGGCCACTTTTTTAGATTTCAGTGAATCTCCCACATTCATCATTACATTTTCAGCGAAATAAACCACACCATATCCTGTAGCTTCAGGACGAATTAGGCTTCCACCCCAGTTGAGTGATTTACCTGTAAGCATCCCAGTGAATTCATTAGCAATACGCTTATACTGTCCAAAGAGGAACCCAATTTCTCGACCTCCTACTCCAATATCACCTGCAGGAATATCGGTTAAATAACCTACATGACGATACAATTCTGTCATAAATGATTGGCAAAATCGCATAATTTCATTATCTGATTTCCCTTTAGGGCTAAAATCTGATCCACCTTTTCCACCACCCATAGGTAGTGTGGTCAAGCTATTCTTGAAAATTTGCTCAAATCCTAAAAACTTGAGGGTGCCCAATTGTACAGAGGCATGAAATCTTAATCCACCCTTGTATGGACCAATGGCTGAATTAAATTCAACTCGATACCCCCGGTTCACATGTGTCTCACCCAAATCATCAACCCAGGGTACTCTAAACATAAGTACTCGTTCAGGTTCCACTATTCGATCCAAAATGTTATTATATAAATAATGTGGATTTTCTTCGATGAAGTCCCAAATTGAATGAATAAATTCATTCACAGCTTGATGAAACTCATGCTCTGCAGGATTTTTTGCAATGACTTGATCTAGAAATTCATCTTTAGATCTATACACACCCTATGCTCCGATTTTGAGGGGAATTACTGGTGAAAAATTACGATGATTATTTATGTAGATAACTAAAAAAATATTAGTGTCATATGTAATAATCTATTTAAATTGGAAACGTTTAAAACGGATACCGTTTCCTATGGAAAGCAAAGAAAGTACACAAGAATCAATCATTCTCAACCATGGATTTGAGCGACTCATCACTGATGGGGTACGGGCATTTACCGTGGAAAATTTAGCCGGTTGTCTGTTCATGAGTAAGAAAACTATCTATAAATTTTTCCCTACTAAAGAAGCACTTATTGATAAGATTGTTTCATTTAGAATATCCCAAATTGAGGCCGAAATTAAAACCGTAATGGAAAGTGATTCCAACCCTATTCAGCAATTTTTAGGTGTTATGAATATCTTTTATAACTCCACCGCAAAATTAAAAATTGAACAAATTGGTGAGTTAAAAAATCGATATCCCAAAATGTGGAAAAGAATAGAAGACTTCAGGCTAAATAGAAGACAAGATTTTTATTCAATTTTAAGCAATGCTCAAGAACAGGGACTGGTAAGGAAAAGTTTAGATATCCAACTTATCGCCACCATCTACACCAACATTATTAACTCCACCTTTCAACCTGAATTTTTTATCGAAAACTCACTGTTACCCAAAGAGGTTCTTCCTGCATTTGTAGAAATGGTCTCCGGTGGCTTACTGAGTGATGACGGCCAAAAATATTATAAACAAATTAAAGGCAGTACACCATGAAATCGTGGCTTTCACAACAGGTCTTAGCAAATCCCAAAAGACTAATTTTAGTAAATACCTTGTTGACAATTCTATTTGCATGGGGGTTAAATTGGCTGGTTATTGATGATAATTTCATGAATATGTTGCCTAAAGATATTGAGTCAAGGCGGGTATGGGAAGAAGTAGAAACTGAATTCGGTGCATCTGAAATGATGTTTATCGCCTTTGGTAATTCAGGAAAATCTATTTATCACAAGGATAGCTTTAAAACCGTTTGGGATTTAACTGAACTAATCGAGCAATCACCATTTGTGGATGAAGTCATATCCATTCCAACGATGAATCGAATGGATTCTGAAGCGGGTTTCATGGAAGTTGATGACCTACAAACTGATAGACTTCTTTCAAATGATGATATTGACCAAATCAAAATTTACTTAGATAAAAACCCTGATGTAAAATCTAGAGTCATCGGAAAAAGTGGTGATTTCATGAGTATGGCGGTTCGCCCTAAAGATGGGGATGAAGTACTTTCATTCACTAATGATATATTGGCAATAACTGATTCATTATTAACTAATTATGAAGTCCACTATGCAGGAAATTCATATATCACTGGTGTGGTTCCTGAAATTGTTCAAAATGATGTTTCTTCACTGATGACGGTAGGTATTATCATTATGGTGATAATGTTACTGGCGAATCTGCGCAATATTTCAGCCGTATCAATGGTCTTGTTAATTATTATCATGTCGATGGTAAGCATGCTTGGGTCAATGGGGTGGATCTTCCATTTAACAGGGATTGAATACTTTCACTTTTCAATGATGAACACATCTATGCCCATTGTTCTACTCACAATCGCTAATTCAGATGGAGTCCATTTTGTAACTCGATTCTTTAGGGAAGTAAGAAAAAAAAGGAATGTTAAAGAGGCTGTAACTACATCATTAAATGCATTATTCCTCCCTATATTTTTGACCTCATTTACCACCGCCGTCGCATTTATGACTCTAATATCATCTCCAATTAAACATATGATGGGTTATGGAATTGCCATTGCTTTCGGAATTTTATGGGCGTGGATTTTATCTGTAACGCTCCTACCTTCATTAATAATTCTAAAAAAATGGAATCTAAATTCTTCTGCATTATCTCAAAGTAGTTACTTAGAAAGGTGGACTGAGAGGCTTGGCCAAAAAATACTTACCGTACCCAAACGTGTTTTAACTTTCGGAATATTATTGGTCTTCTTTGTTTCATTTGGACTTTGGAAAGTGAATGTAGAAGTAAATGTTATAAAATTTTTCAAACCTGGAAATCCAATCCGGGAAAGTTCAGAGTTTATTGATCGCGAATTAACTGGATCTATGAGTTTACTCTTTAAAGCCTCTGGAGACATGAAAGACCCTCAAGTCTTAAATGATATGTTATTGATTCAAGAAAAGGCGGAGTCATTCCCCCAATCCAATACTTCTATTTCAATAGCAGATGTAATCAAAACTATGCACAAAGTAGTTATGGATGATGATCCTAAGTATGAAACTATCCCTGAAACGCGTGGAAAAGTAAATAATTTATTCACTATGTATAGCATGTCTGGTGACCCTGACGACTTCAATTCTCTGGTGGATTATGATTATGAAACTGGACTTATCACTTCACTACTCAATTCTATTTCCACAAATGAATCTGTTAAAATGGTGTCCGAATTAGAATCATTTATTGATAACAATGTAACCTCTAATTTAAAAATTAAAATCTCGGGGATGGTGGTATTTCTCCGTGATTTTGTAGATATGGTGGTTCGGTCATCGTTTATCAGTATTGGTCTATCAATCCTCATTATCTTTATCATTGCATGGATATTTTTTGGTTCGTTTAAATGGGGATTACTTTCAGTTATTCCGCTTGCATCTGCTATCATTTTAAACTTTGGATTGATGGGGCATTTTGAAGTTCACCTGTCTCACATGACTGCATTGCTCACTTCTATCATTATCGGAGTAGGTGTGGACTTTGCCATTCATTATATCTCTGAATTTAGAAGAAATGCTCGGCGAGGTTATAGCATTGAAGAAGTGAGTGTTAAAACAACTGAAGATGTTGGATATCCCATTTTATTAGATGTTGCGTCAAATATGGGTTTCGCGGCGCTATTATTTTCCGCATTAATTCCCTTAAATTACATGGGTGGACTCATGGTGTTTGCTATGATTTCAACATCTCTGGGAACGCTAACACTTCTCGCAACTATTGTAGAAATTTTTAAAAAACACCTTTATAACAGCTAAGGAAACTATGAAAATGATAAAATTTATTTTAGTTGGGATATTCCTCCACAACCTCTTTGCTATCACCGGAATCGAATTGGCCACATTAGTAGATGATAGAGAATCTCCTAAAGATATGAAGTCGAATATGAGTATGGTCTTGACAAATAAAAATGGAAAAGTTCGTACATCTGAAATTCGCTCATATTCTACGGATGGTAACAAAAAACAGATTCTATGGTTTTTAGCACCAGCTGATGATAAAGGTGTGGCTTACTTAAAAATTGAGCATGAAGATAAAAATGATGATATGAAACTTTGGCTTCCCAATTTCAAAAAAATTAGACGAATTTCATCACGAAAAAAGTCCGAATCATTCATGGGATCTGATATGAGCTATGAAGATATGACCAGTCGAAATATGGATGAGTATACCTATTCCATTACTGGCACAGAATTTATTAATAATCAGGATTGTCACATTTTAGAAAGTGTCCCAAATGGGATAAAAACTGAATACTCAAAACATATTTCATGGATTACTAAGGATACATATCTCCCACTAAAAGAGGAATCCTTTGATAAAAATGGAAATTTATTGAAAAGTAAATCCATCATTTACCAACAAGTTAAAGCATATAATATCATGAAAGAGTTACATGTAAAAAATGTACAACGCAATCATCAAACCGTGTTAAAATTTGATAATATTGAAGTTGATACTGAAATTAAAGATAATATTTTTCATGAGAAAAATTTAAAAAGAATGCCTAAATAGGAGATTCAATGGTTTTAGGTTACATCATATTTTTTAGCCTTTTAGGCAGTGTTGGAAGTGTATTAATTAGTGGACTATTCCTCATATTTCCCGATGAAATTCAAAAAGGACTCATTCCCAAATGTATTAGTTTTGCCACAGGATCGTTATTGGGAGCAGCATTTTTAGGATTAATTCCACATGCTGCAGAAGATTTTGGTGATATCCACTTAACCCTTTTTATGGTGTTAGTTGGACTCATCCTCTTTTTTATTCTTGAAAAATTAGTTATCTGGAGACATTGCCACGATGACCATTGTCATGTGCATGAGGCTTCCGGCTCACTCATTATGATTGGCGATGCATTCCATAATTTTGTTGATGGCATAGTAATTGCAGCAACATTTACCACTTCAATCCCTTTGGGAATAGCCACTGCTTTTTCAGTCATCACTCATGAAATTCCACAAGAAGTGGGAGACTTTGCAATATTACTCAAAAATAATTACACTAAAAAAAGAGCCTTTATGCTGAATATTATTTCAGGACTCAGCTCTTTAGTCGGTGCCATTTTAGCATTCTTTTTCATGTCAACATTAACAAATGCCACACCTTACATAATGTCAATTTCTGCAGCAAGTTTTATTTATGTGGCAATCAGCGATTTAATTCCTCATTTACAGGAACATACTAATCCGAAGGAAAGCATTATTCAAACCATGCTTATTCTTGCGGGGATTTCAATCATTTATTTTATGAGTCATAGCCATTAGGATGAAGATGAAAATAATTCTTCTACTTTCAATTTTCACTACTTTATTCGGACAAATTCAGTATTCAGGATATTTATACTCCGAAGCTAAAATCAGAAATAGCTCGGGTGAAGTTTTAGACCTACCGTATCGACTATCCCAATTTAACTTTTCATATACATTTGCTATGATTGATATTATCTCTAAAGGAGATATTGAGTTTAGAAATAAAACCATGGAAAGTATATTTTCACTAAGCGAGTTCTATATTGGACTATATCCATCTTTTGGAGAAATTCGATTGGGGAAACAGATAAATTCATGGGGGCTGGCTGATGGAAATAACCCCACCGATAATTTGAATCCTTATGATTTAAATTATATGTTTCTTACGGGAACGGATCGAAAAATCGGCTCACTTTCCCTCACATTCGATACTTACCTAAATGACCATAAATTAGGTGTAGTAATTATACCAAGTCATGAACCCAATCGTTTTCCTATTGAAGGTACCGATTTTAAAATGGATGATAACGAAATTCCACCCAGTAGTAATGAAGACGAATTTCAGTGGGGACTCAGCCTACAAAGCATGCTGGGTGAGAGCGATATAATGCTCACCTATTTTAATGGATATGACTTTGCCCCATCGTATGCGGGAAATGACAGTCAATTCGAATATCGAAAGTCTCAAGCCTTTGGCGTAAGCTCAGTCTCATTTTGGAATGATTTTACATTTCGTACAGAGATGGCCTACTTTGATACAAAGACTGCATTAGATTTAGATATGTCCGCAAATTATAAAGCTGAATATTTACAATATGTAATACAATTAGAATATCCCGCTCCTTCAGACATCACCTTTACCTCACAGATTATTGGGAATAAAATCCTAAGTTCAGATGGATGGAATATGATATCAAAGAAAAATGATGATGGTGATGAGGTGAATGAAATTGTTCAAGTGAATTCTGAAAATTTCAATATGGGATTAGGAACTCCATTTGCTGCATTTAGTGAAAGTGCTCTATTTATATCTTCACAAAAAAAATATATGGACGGCACCTTTGACATTTCACTGATGGGAATGATTGATCTTACACAAACTGGATTTATGCTAGGGGGAAATTTAGAATACTCCACTATTGAAAATTGGGTGATTACGGTGGGTAGTTCAAAATTTATGGGTGATGGTAAATCAGATTCCCATAATATTTTTAATAAATTAGAAGAATTTTCCAACACAACTATCGCAGTTAAATTCTCATTTTAATACTTAACTCAGCCGTAAATTTCGGGCTGAATTATAAAGATGATAAATGGATTTAGGACTAAATAAAGAGAGTAGAAAAAACGAATTTATAGAGAATCCACAAAAAGCAATGTGGAAGCTTGCCATGCCCATGATGTTTGGGATGTCGGTTCAAGCAATCTATATGTTAGTCGATACAGCATTCATCGGTAAATGGGTTGGTCCCACTGGCCTTGCTGCCATGGGGTATATTTTCCCCTTTATGTTTTTTCTCATGGGAATAACCTTCGGATTAGGCTCTGGCGCCACATCAGTTATTGCAAAATATATTGGTGCAGATCGAAAAGAAGATGCGGACAATGCGGCAGAACATACCATCATGCTTGGAATGTTTATCTACGCGATTATGCTTTTAATACTTTTCTTTGCTGGGGAGGGATTTATCAAGCTCCAAGGGGCGGATGAGGCTGCAACTCAAGCAGCCATGGACTATTTCAGTATTATGATTTTAGGTTCTATCTTCATGATTTTAGGCGTTTTCTTCCGATCTATTTTATCTGGTGAAGGCGACAATGTATTTCCCATGAAAGTGCTTGGAGTTGGGACTGTTCTTAATATTGCGCTGGATCCATTTTTCATAAAATATTATGGAATAAAAGGCGCAGCCTTTGCCACCATTATTTCCCAAGGACTTGTATTTGCTATTTTTGTTTATTATCTAATTTTCAAACATCACTCCTATATTACTTTCAAACTACAAGATTTTAAATTCAATAAAAACATCCTTTCTGATATATTTAAAATTGGGATGCCAGCATCTCTCTCCATGATAATTATGTCTTCCGGTGTATTAATTTATAATGTTATTTTAGACTCAAATGATGCGGTTGCAGCATACCAAACGGCGGGGCGTGTTGAACACCTCTTCTTCTTACCAATCATTTCAATTGCGACAGCATTAGTTACATTAGTGGGAATGTTCTCTGGTGCAAATCGAATAGACTTAGTAAAAGAAATTGTAAAATATGGACTCACTCGTTCAGTGGCTATTTCAATTTCATTTAGTATATTCTTTGCAATATTCAATCGCCAAATTATTTCTGGCTTTACAAATGATGCCAATATCATTACCCATGCTGTTGAATATTTTAGTGTATTGGTATTTGCATATCCATTTATTACCATTGGTATGACCTGCAGCAGAGTAATGCAAGGTTTGGGGTATGGCACCCCCACCCTCATTCTTACCATTCTTAGAGTTGTAGTTATTAATTCTGCATTTGCATGGTTCTTTGTAATTATTCAAGGGAGACCCGTAATTTTTGCATGGTATTCATTATTGATTTCATGTTCTATTACATCCGTGGTTTCAATTTTGTGGATGCGATCTAAAATCAAGTCATTTTCAATGGTGTAATTGTATCTAAGTTGTAATATCCTCGTTACAAGTCTTTACATTTAAACAGTACACATATATCCACTTAACCCTGTAATTTTAGTTAGTTGATTAAGTTACTTTTTTCCTCCTCCTTAAATTTAACTTTATTAACCTCCTCCTTAATGAATTAGCTCTCAGCACTCGCTGGGAGCTATTTTCTTTTATGCTCGTTTTCCATGTATATTATCATTATGAAATATATATTCAAAATCATACTTATGCTCGTCTATACAAGTATTTTAACTACACAAATTATCGAGGAACATTCTCTCTTTGATGAAAACGGTAATGAAGTTGATATATTTGCCTATCAAATTCCTGAAAATTATAACCCAAATAATTCACATCCACTATTAGTAGCCTTCCATCAATGGGGTGGAAATCAAATGTCACCCTTTAATACTCAATTTGATGAAGAAGCCAATGCACGTAATTGGATATTTATGTCCCCCTTTGGAGGGTCGCCAAATAATTACAATCATCAAGATGCTCAAGAATGGGTGAAGCAAGGTATTCAATGGCTTGAAGAAAATTACAATATTGATAAGCGTCGTATTTATATGGTAGGTGGTTCAATGGGCGGTGCTTCTGGGGCTATCTATGCCAATAACCATTTAGACCCAACTGAGCCAATGGTGGCCGCAACTGCATCAGCATCTGGGATTTTAGACTGTGAACGACGTGCCATTGAAATGGACGGTAATAATTCAATGATTGAATGGTTTGGGGGAGATTATGATGAGGTCCCTTTTGAGTACCACCGAAATAGCGCCGTGTACTTTGCTGACTCTACCCAAAGTATGCACTACAATTTGCAATACACTCCCCTTTATTTAGACTTTGGCCAGACAGAAACCCACCGAACGCATGCAGAAGATTTATACAGTTTACTGCAAGGTTATAACCATGATATGTGGATTGACACTATCCCCACTGGTTCTCATGGATATTCAGTAATTGATGAAGTTCACACCTGTGATTGGTTCAGTCAATTTGAGTTAGAAGATAATCCCAGTTCAATAAATGTGAATTTAGATGAGCCCAGTAGGGCATACTGGATTGAGCCAGTAAATCAAATTGATGAGAATGAATTCATAAAAATCAATACGAATAGACTCTATCCTGAACATTCAGATTCATTACATATCCTGGATTTGATATACGTTTCAAATATAGATTCAATATTGATTCATGAAGTTTTAGACGGTCAATTTAATTACATGCAAGTAGTCATTACAGATCCAATTTATGAAGGAATCGTTATTGGATTCAATGGCAATTTTACTACTGCTAATATTACCGCTGTAGTTTACACTGGATTTGAAATGGATACTATCGATTCTGAAATATCTAATGGGGTTCATTGGTTTAAATTTAGTGAACTAGAGATATATAGCTCAGTTTTTGATTCTATATCTATTGAAATTCATTATGAAAATTTAGATATAAATCAAGATGAGGTTTGGGATATTTTAGACATTGTCTTAACTGTGAATTTTATAATGCAAACATTAGACCCAACAAATATTCAGTTTGATTCAGCAGACCTAAATGACGACAATTTTCTTGATGTATTAGACATTGTCATAATGGTGAATATGATTATGGGGCAATAACCTTACCGTTTCTTTAGTCCCAACGCCTTACTCATGGCCTTATCTAACCATCTATCTGGCAATAGTCCCGGTAGAATATGATCACGTAGTTTATTTGGTGAGAGTACATATCTGGTTTTGGGTGAATTTGAGTGCATGATTTTTTCAATACGTTTGGCAATTACATCTGCATCCAAACCCTTATTTTCAAACTGCTTAATCATAGCATTAAACTTACGTAGCGCAGGTTCAAAATCTGATTTTAGAAAAATATTATTTTCAGGGTCAGGCGTTTTCTTCCAAATATCCGTTTTGACGGGTCCGGGTTCAACCAGAATCACATCAATGCCATATAAAATTAGTTCTCTTCGAAGTGCATCCGACATTCCCTCTACTGCATGCTTAGAGGCTGAATATGGTCCAACGAAGGGGTAAGAACGCTTTCCTGCAACGGAACTAATCATAATGATTTTACCTTGATGATCGGCACCTTTATACGCACCCAACAATTTAGAGAATGCCTGTGTTACCGTAACAATGCCGAATACATTCACTTCAAATTGTTTACGGAAAATATCAACAGGAAGTTCTAAGATTGGGCCTCCCAATGCGATTCCCGAATTATTGATAAGGACATCAATTCCCTTATCGCTTATAACTTTAGCTACATAGCTTGACGCTTCTTTAATAGCAGTAGCATCCGTTACATCAAAAATTAAAGGATGATAATTATCACCCAATTCTAACTGTAATCGTTTTGCATCATCTTCATTTCTAACTGAACCAAAAACGGTATGTCCGGCTTTGGTTAATCGTAACGCGGCAGCATACCCAATACCTGTACTTACACCAGTAATAACAATATTTTTCATATTTTCTCCATAAATAAAAAAGGGGAGCCATTTTGACTCCCCCAAATTTACTAATATTATTGTGTGACTAAAACTTGAACTGAAAATTTAATTTATACACTAAATCATCTTCATTACTTTTTCGAATATTAGGAGAAACCAAAAATCCATTTCCACAATTATATACTAAACCTGAAATGATATATTTATCCTTTTTATTGTCCTCAGTTACAATATCATATCTTGAAAAAAAGTCAACTTTTCGGTTTACATGGTAATTCATATAAGTAGAGATTAATTCTTTTCCATCAAAAAAATCCAATTCTGTTCCTATTCTAATTTTTCGTAGAGCAACAGCTCCATAAAAAGAAAACATGGTGACGGTTGAATTTTGAGTAAGTTCGGTAGAATATACAAGACCGAGATTACCTCCATTATTTTTAGATAGATTCATCTCGCCATAATTCATGTTAAAACTCAACTGTTGGATTGAATTTAACTCAGGAGACTTATATCCTTCACCATTCAAATATTGCATCCCAACATTTAGACTATTAAAAAGCTTCTTTGAAACTCCAATTCCTAAATCTGCTGTTTTTACAAATTTATTCTTATCTAATGCAGACTTTTCAATAAAACGATACCCCCAGTTTTTTTCTTGAATGCCGTAGGTATTGGTTCCAATCAAGCCCAAGCTGGTCTTACCCCAACCACATTTATAATCAAGTTGTGCCTTTTTAAGAAACACAATAAGTCGAGTATCTTCTGAGTTTTCTTCACAATTACCATCATCTTCACAATATTCAACAGTACCATTACCAGTTCTGCCCACATCAAATACAACTTTGAATTTCATATCATTTGATATTTCAGTGGCATAATTGAAATATTGGCGATTAAAATTGAACGCCGATGCATCATTCTCGCGAGTATAATCAAAATAGGTTACACCCGTTATAGCGCCATTATAGGCAAATCCAAATGTAAGTATAGATAATAGAATTAAATTCTTTTTCATTTTTCCCTCGTTATTTAAATATTTTTATAATTAAAATGTTTTGTAAAAGATGTTGATGGATCATCATCAATTTCTAATAGTGGATAGATAAACAAATTTACCGTTTCTTCACTATATCCTTCTAATACAAAATCTCTCCCCACCATCATCTCAACTCGATTTTCACATACCGTGCCGAAAAAGTAATTCGATTTCTGGGGATGCTTATCAGCTTCAGAAATATCAACAGGAAACCACCCCTCACCTTCCACATAATAGTCAGCCCAACAATGATACCCACCTACTGTTCCTTCATTCTCCAACGGAATAGGAAAGCCCATGTGAAATCGAGTAGGGATTCCTAACGTTCGCGCTAATGACATAAAATAAGAGTGGTAATCAGTACAATTCCCTACCCCAATGTCACATGCATAAAGTGAGTTTCCATGACCAAAAGTATAATCACCACCTTCAGACTTTGCCCGTTGATAAAGGGAAACTACATCATCACGTGACACCTCTTTATTACCATATTTTTCATCAGATTTTAACCATGGATCATTATAATATTGGTCACCTACTTTTTTGGGTTTTCCATAATGCATACCTGAAAGAACATAGTCATAAATCCCACGAATATTATTTTTGGAAAGCTCATTATCATCAATCACTTTTGAGAACGTTTTACCCGTTGGAACCATAGAATATGCCTCCAAATAGTTTTCAAAAGATACTCCTTCATATTCAATATTTTGATGCTCTATTCTATGCGTCATAAACGAAACTGAAATTGTTTTTCCATCAAAACTACCTTCTGGATGATTAATATATAAGTATTGATTTCCATGAACTTTTTCTTCCTCAATAGAATAATCTAATCCATCAGATTCTATTGTAATATCCTGAATAGTTTGCACTGAATTTGACTGGGGAATTGGAATCCATAACTCAATTTTTTTTCCCTTTGAAGATTCAATATTCACTATATATTCGAAATTAAAAGTACGTTGTAAGTTTTGCGAACACGCAAAAATAAACAATGCACTAAGTAACATTATCTTTTTCATAACTTTTCTCTTATTTGATTTAATTTTGGATACAAACCCCCAACAACCTTGGGGTTAAAGGATGGTACTAAACGGAAATGGTTTCTGAAAAACGTCGACCGACGCTCAACAGGGTGATTCATCTATGATATGTTTTATTCATAAAATTCATACGTGAAATTTAAAAACTATTTAAACTACATCCACACAATATTACATTCTGTAATAATTATGCTTTGGAACAATTTTTATTAGAATGCATTGCATAGTCAAAATCAAAAAAGAGGATCTCATGAAAAAAACCAAGTTAATACTTTTACTACTCGGCATATCTGTAGCAATTAGTAATCCAACTCGAAAACAGTTTAGTGAAGCATTTGTACAAACTGCAAAAATCGGTAATCCCGCAGTAGTTTCTATCGTTTCAGAAAAAACCATACAGAGCAACTATCATCAATTTTTCTCACCATTTGGCAATCAGTTTCAGAATGATAATTTTACCAATCAATCGTTGGGTTCGGGTGTAATTTTAGATGCAAAATCAGGGTACATCGTGACGAATAATCATGTAGTGGAAAATGCAGATGACATCAGAGTTGTACTTTATGATAAAACTGAATTAGCAGCAACAATAATTGGGGCGGACCCACTCTCTGACCTGGCCATTATTCAAGTAGAATCTGACCAACTGACCCAAATTAAAACGGGGATCTCAGAAGATTTAAACGTTGGTGAATGGGTTGTTGCCATCGGAAGTCCATTTGGACTTCACTTGAATCATACGGTAACCGCTGGAATAGTGAGTGCAGTTGGGCGAAGTGATGTGATCTCTAAATTAAATTTTGAAAACTTTATTCAACATGATGCTGCCATAAATCCGGGGAATTCTGGCGGTGCACTTCTCAATCTTGATGGTGAATTGATAGGCATAAACACCGCAATCGCAACCGGTGGATTTTCTCGAGCAAACGCTGGGGTGGGATTCGCAATTCCCATTGATCAAGTAAAACGGGTAACCGAAGATCTCATCAATGAAGGTATTGTTTCCCGAGGTTGGTTAGGAGTTTCCATACAAGATATTGATAGTAATATGGGTAAAGCACTTCACTTAAAAAAACAATCTGGAGTTCTTGTTAGTGATGTATTTTCTAATAGTCCAGCTGAAATTGGTGGTTTACTCCCCCATGACATTATTATTGAAGTGAACAATAAACCGGTTACTAATTCATCTCAGTTAAAGAATTCAATCTCCGCTGAAAGGCCATCCGAAATTATTTTCCTGAAAATAATCAGAGATAAAAAAGAACAAACTCTAAAAGTCAAATTAGGTACTCGTCCAAATCAAGACGATCTCCTTTCAGGAAATTTCAATTCTCAAAAACAATATGATGTACTTGGGTTTTCAGTAGAAAATCATGATGATGGTGTTATCATTGTTGATATTGCAAATCGATCTAATGATAAAAAAAAGAATATAAACCGAGGAGATATTATCGTTGCCATTGGAAGAAATGAAATTTCTACCACTAATATCTATAATGAAATTGTCTCAAATTATAGATTGGGTGACATTATTATGCTCAGAATAATCCGCAATGGCAATGCTCGATATGTTGCATACGAAATCAGCTAATTCTCCTCGATAAATTAATTTTACTTACCACTACTTATAAATTCTTGTAGGTATTTCCCCTACAAGGTTTATATATTGTGCTAGCGATAACAGCGCTAGTTTTTAAATTTAGAATTGCAGTTGTGGTATGTAGTTTATAAGTACTTTTTCTTGGAGAGGAAAAAAATCATAACGACTGAGACGTATTACAACTTTGGAGGAGGTGCAAAAACCCACGTATAGTGGGTTTTTGTTTTTAATAAGCATTAATTTTCATTCTGTAAGTATTTCCCCTACATTTAATTTGGAACATATAGTTTATAATTAGTACATTCAGTGTGTGTCTATGATTAATTCTATCAATTAGACTTGATTAATTTAATACTTGAGGAGGTGTTTATGTTGAGAGTTTTTGTGTGTTTGATTTCAATCTGCTTTTTATTTTCAGGAACCGATTTAAAAAAGGAAAAAGGGAAATTAAAGGGTCGAAAATTATGGCTAAGCTATGATAATACTCTAATATCTGAATTAGAAAAAGAATTTAAAAAAATAGAAGCTGGTGAATACAGCGATAAAAAATCTGATGAAATTATAGCTATTGCAGACGAGTATTTTAAGATTAAAGATGCAAAAGAAAAGCATAAAATTTCAAGCTTAATAAAGAAGCTTAACAAAACGACAAAATAACAAAATTCTATTTAATAGATTGAAAAAAGCCTTGATTACTTCAAGGCTTTTTTTATTTCTATAAAAAAACGTAGCTTCCTTTTTCAAGGAAGCTACAATGTTCATCAAAGCCATAGGGGATAGTGAGGAATAAAGCGAAGGGTGAGATAGGTCTCATATGCCTTACGTAGTAACTTATTATGCCCTCAATAAATTAAACTTGATACTCATCACATCTACTCTTTTTTCAATTTAACTAAAATAAATAGCCCCAAAATCGTCATTACTCCACCAAAAATAATTGAAATGCCTACTGCTTCCGAAAATAAAAAATATGCAGTAATAGATGCAATGATTGGTTCTCCCAATGGAAAAGATGCAACTATGGTGGGTTGAACATAGCGTAATGCAAAATAAAATACACTGTGACCAAATACGGTAGGAACTAATCCCAACAAAAATAATGCAAAGTAATCGTTTCGTGAATAGCCAATGAGAGATTCACCTGTATAAAAAGAAATCATCATCAATGTTAATGCCGCCGAAGCAAACAGGGTTCTACTAAATGCAACGGTTCCTGCCTCTTTTCTAACATTTTCAGATATCATAAAAGCAAGGGCTATCCATAGTGAACCAATTAATGCATATAAATTTCCTTTAGTATAATTACTGGATGCATCAAATTGGTCACCCACAATAATAAGGGACCCTGTAAAAATTATGACTAATGCAAAAATCATATTCCTTTGGATCTGACGCTTTAACCAAAATTTTTCTAATAATAAGGTAAAGAGGGGTGCCAATGTGCCTAAAAAAGTAGCATTTGCAATTGTAGTTAATTTAATTGATTCAAAGAAAAATTGGAAATGTATCCCCAGAAAAATACCGCCTAAAATGGTATAGTTTCTATTTTTGTAGGACAGTGCTGAAACAGTACTAAATTTGCTATATAGGCAAAGTATGGTTGCCCCAATGGCCATCCGCCAAAAAGATATACCTACGGCAGGAACATCTGTTAATAGCCTGGCGATTATTGGAGATGAACTTACTGAAAATGTAGCAAGTACGAGGAGTAAAACCATCTTGTAATGAGGAATCAATTATATCTTTGGTTTAGTTATTTGATTCTACTTTTTGGCTCATTTGTATTACATGATGCGGATATGGAATTTCGATATTTTCTTCTCTAAACTTATAAAAAATTGATGAATTAATTTCATCAATTACTCGACCACGCATTTCTGGCTTTTCAATCCATAATAATAATTGAAAGGTTAATCCATAATCTGCAAATTGTCTAAATCGAACTCTTGGTTTCGGATTATCACATACATTTGTAGAGGTAATAGCAATCTCTGTGAGTACGCGTTTTACCTGTTCAATATCACTTTCGTATGACACGCTAATAGTAATGCGAACTCTTTCTTTTTCGTATGGCCCGCCACTCTCATTCACAATTTTTGAATTTGCAATAACAGAGTTTGGAATAGTAATTTCAATATCATCCCGAGTCATAATTCGGGTACTCCGAATGCCAATACTTCTCACATAACCTCGCTCACCTGCATCCAAATTAATATAATCACCTTCCTTGTATGGTGCATCGGCCATAATAAATATTCCTGCAAATAAATTTGAAAGTGTATCTTTTGCAGCAAAACCAATAACCACACTCAAAATTCCTGCTGATGCCACCCAGCCCGTAACATCTACATCCCAACTTAATAGTATGAAATATACTGCACCCCCAAAAATTGCTATTTTACCAATATTGTCAAATAAGGGAATTGTCCTTTTTTGGATAAACCGTTTTGTATCGCCCGCTCGGGATGACCACTTTATGAGCTCTACAAAAATTTTTGATACAGCAAATGACCAGACAATAACCGTAATTGACTTAAAAATTCCTTGTAGGAGGAATACCATTTGTGGGGATAATGAAACTGTGTTTATAGAAAATGAAAGTCCCAAAAATAATACAGAGTAATATATTGGTTTATGAAGGGCGTCAACTAATTTATCATCAAAAGAGGTTTGGGTTTGTTTTGTAAATCTGAGTATTATTCCAGATAATATCCAATCTGCAACCTTTGCAGCCAATGCGGAAATTAGAATAAGTACAATAAAGTATACTGAGGAGTATTCTTTTAAAATGTTGATGAAGTCTGTGATGTAATCCATACCCGAAATTATTACATATCTTCTATTTAAATAAACAAAAAAGCTTTTCTCTTTCAAGAAAAGCTTTTTTGCTTTAGGGAGCCCCTCCTTCAAGGGCAAACAACAAGGGTGTTAACTATGCAATTGCATATTTTTTGTATGCATTCAAAAACTGATTCACGGTGAGATAGTATTTATCTCCAATATTTTCACTAATACATTGAGAATCCATGTATTCGTTATCCATAATTAAATTGAACTCTATGAGCATTCGGTTTTGCTTAAATCCTATACTGTTAAAATGGTATTTACCGATACCACTTTCTGTTGAAATAACGAGGAGCGGATATTCCCGACACACCATATATAAATAATCTGCTGACTTCATATCTCTTTCATAGTTTCTCATAATTCTCCCTTTCATATACTCAAAACTCGTAGAAAAATTATACATTTTAATATTTTACTTTTGTGATTCAACACACTCAGGGCTTAAAATTTTGACGTAGCTCTCTTTTCTAATTTCTCAGATATTTATGTGATGTAGCTTCATTATTAGAAACAAAACTAACCTTAATATTGTATCAGGAAATAGAATACTTAATTAGGGAGTAATAAAATGTCAGAGAAGGAAAGAAAAAATTATTTAAGCTTAACCATTTGGTTCAATCTACTAATTGGAATATATAATTTATATATTTTTAATGAGATGAGTTCTACATTCCATTTAGTATTAGGAACATTTAATATTGGAGTTTGGGTTTTTAATCGGCATCAACTTGAACCAATCATAGCAAAAGTGACTTCAGGTTCTGGGAATAAAAAAAGACCTTGAAATTCAAGGTCTTAACGGTTTAGAATAAAAATTGAAATAATCCTTTTATCCAGGATATCATTTCGGTGAATGATCCACCAAATTTATAGTATTGAATGAGTGCAATTATCAGAAAAATATCTATAAGAATTAAACCCTTACTCAAATAATATTTTCTAAAAAAATTGCTGGGAGCCAAATTAGTTGGCAAGGATGATGTTAACGAGAGTCACGATATCTAATATATTGATATCACCATCTTGAGTAATATCAGAAACGGCTACTTGTTCATCTGTAAAGGGTATAATATCTAGAACATAATTAACTAAACTGACCACATCCAAAATATTTAAGACACCATCAAAATTTACATCGCCTAATAAGTTGGTACCAGTTTCACAAGTTCCATCATCAACCAATGCATTTGGATTATAATTAGAACTTGATGGATCGGTACACCCTAAATCAAAGTTATAGCGACCTTTTGCTTGGCTCCACCACCCATTATTGGCATAATAAACACCCATATAATAGTTTAGATTTTCACCAGTGGTCCAATCATAGTAATCCACAATATTGTCATCTAAATATGTATCCACATTAGATGCACCTTGAACAAATGAGCATGTTCCATCAGCCAAGCAACGTTGGACTACAAACGCATTGATATCATTTACTGGAGGTTCAAACGCTGACCAATCAATATGAATTTGTCCCAGAGTTGGTGTAAATATCATTTCTTCCCATAATGGCACTTGATTATACTTACATGAATTATCATCAATATTAGCAGCAGGATTATAAAAACCATCACAAGGTTCAGCCGGACAAGTATCGCAGTGGTTCCACCAATCTGCATACTCATCTTCTTCCATAGTTGGAGGATTATTATCACAATTTAGAGCATTAGGGTCAAGGCATCCTTCCACATCTTGTGAATAAATTGAACACATAAATATACTAATTAAGAGAAATACTTTCAATTAATTCCCCATAATAATATTTACAATGAGTACAATATCAAGGATGTCAATGATAGTATCACCATTCACATCAGCAGCACATGCCTGTGTGGCAGATGGAGTAATATTACCCAGTACAATATTAACGGTCT
>JACKQG010001448.1_pt1 | contig 32884 bp, 29 predicted proteins | sample 8237621 | NCBI WGS metagenome assembly JACKQG01 (sample SAMN15677084, study PRJNA649215) | marine metagenome | biome: marine; feature: Black Sea; material: saline water; isolation source: suspended particulate matter (SPM) from the Black Sea western gyre | collected 2013-06-09/2013-06-10 | depth...
CTTCAGGTCGAATTTTTGCCTGAACCCCATAAGCCCTTGTCCGCAGAGCTGATTGCAGCACTTTCATTCTGCCGTTAAAATCGTCAGCTCATTTCCCAGAACTCACCGCTAATATGCCCGATAAATCGCCAGCAACGGATCAGGCCCTCAATACGGCACTGGCGCGCCAACCCGGTTTCTTTAATAAACTGCCGCTGGCGTTGCAGGCTGAGATGGCAGCACATTACAAACTGGAAAAATGGAAAAAAGGCAGCTTTGTCGATCCTGGCTGGATGATGCAGCGGTTTTATACCGTGCTGGAAGGGCAGATTGAAATGAAGCGCTCAAATCCGGATAACGGGCGTGAAGTGACGCTCGACCTACTGTATCCCGGCGACAGCTTCGATGTCATTACCTTACTCGATCATCAACCGCATGAACTACAGATAATACCGCTCACCCGCAGCCAACTGATGTCGGTTCCGATCGAAATGATGCGCAAATGGCTGTGGACCTACCCGGAGATGAACCAGCAGTTCCTGCCTTACCTCGCACGCAAGATGCGTGATCAGGAAAACCTGAGCACCAGCCTGGCACTACACGATGTGACGACAAGACTGAGCCGGATTATCCTGAACCAAATCAACCGCATCAGTTCCTATGCCGGCGATCAGCAACAGGCATACCAGCATCATCTGATCAATGGCCTGTCGGATGAGGCCCTGGCACGCATGGTGGGTTCGGTACGTCAGGTGGTGAACAAACAGCTTCAGCACTGGAAATCACAGGATATTCTACAGAAAAAACGCAACCAGCTGGTTATCAAGGATCTCGATGCGATTTACCGTGCGGCCAATGTCACCAGTAGCCGACTGGAAAACCCCTCAGAAAACCTTTAAACGGAAAAGCGTTTACGACTTAATCACGCTGTAACGCCGCGACCCGCTGGCGCAGGGTCTTAAGCTCATCGAGTAACTCCAGCGCCAGTGCCGTACCCGCCAGGTTGATATCCAGATCGCGCTGTAGACGAATCGCCATCTGCATGCGCGGCACACAGTCGGCGCTGAACTGCCAGTGTACTATGCTGTTACGACTGGTTGGCAGCGGTTCGATGATGCCATATTCGATGATGGGTAAAATCTGCTCCGCTGATAATGCACAGCTGCGACACAACTCTGCCAGTGAAATCACTTCATCATCGGTGATGATGACTGCGCTGAATAATTCCTGTTTGGTCATGGCTATACACCCAGATTTGCACGTGGATTAAAATGAACGGCTTCCTGCTGTAAAGCCTGATACAGCGATTTTTCTTTTTCACTTTGTTTTTGCGCTAACACCACTTCCAGTGTCACGTAAAAATCGCCCCTGGTAGGTGCCGGAATGCCACGCCCCTTGAGACGCATACGTTTTCCGCTGGAAGAACCCGGTGGCACTTTCAACTCAACCTTGCCGGACGGTGTCGGTACCTGAATAGTTGCGCCAAGCGCCGCTTCCCACGGTGTGATAGGGAGTTCCAGCGACACATCATGTCCATTCACCTTATACAGAGAATGCGGATTAAAACCAATTTCCAGATACAGATCCCCAGCCTTTGCATCGCCATATCCTGGACTACCCTGGCCCTGTAATCGTATCGTCTGCCCTTCCTTAAGACCTTTTGGAATCTTCACATTCAGGGTACGCGGCCTGATATGCGGACGACCATCCGCGCCCAGTTCGGTCGACTGTAGAGTAAGTACACGGGTAGCACCGTGGTAGGCATCTTCCAGTTCGATAAACACCCGCGCATGACTATCCTGCCCACGCACCTGAAACCCACGCTGCTGCCCGGCTCTCGAAGAACGATGTGCACCTGCAGCGCGCTGGCCAAACAGACTTTCAAAGAAATCACTGAAATCGGCCGAATCTCCGCCGGTAAAACCACCACCATGAAACTCAAAACCCTCGTTCCAGTCCGGCGGCGGTTGAAAACCACTCTGGCCGGTTTTCCAGTTTTTGCCGAGCTGATCATAGGCCACCCGTTTTTCCGGGTCTTTTAACACTTCATAGGCTTCTCCAACCTCTTTGAAATGCGCTTCCGCTTCCGTTTCACTACTGATATCCGGATGGTATTTACGCGCCAGCTTACGGTAGGCGCGTTTGATCTCATCCTGGGTTGCACTTTTTTCAACACCCAGTATCTGGTAATAGTCTTTGTATTCCACGTTGTACCTGCCGCTTAGATGTTGAGTTAACTTAGCCCTTTGTACTCTGCTGCACAAGTCTGCCGGACTGATTTCCAGACATTACTTGACCTGAATCTGTCTACGCCGCTGTTGCGCCTTTTTGTCTAACTCCAGACGTAATACACCATGCTGGTAAGTGGCTTTGGCAGACTCGGCATCCACCTCATAACCAAGTGGAATGGAACGGGTAAACTGCCCATAGGCCCGTTCCAGCAGGTGATACTCGCCTTTGGTCTGCTCCCGTTCAAAACGCTTTTCACCACGGATCATCAACACATTATCAACCACGCTAACATCAAAATCCTGCGCCGATAATCCGGGCACTTCGAGACTCACTACCACCCTGTCGGCATCATCGAACACTTCGGCGCTCATCAATCCCCAGTGAGGGCTTTGCAGCGGACTATGATCGGCTTCATCATCCGTGACAGTGAAATGGGTCAACGCATTACCGGCCCGATGGATCAGATGCTGCCAGCCATGACTGAGATTTTCCCAGGTCCGGTTCAGACCCGCAGTTAAATCATTCATATTTAACATCTCACACCTCCAGCTTAACCATTCAATTAAACCACCTTGATGTCAATCTTGCGTGGTTTGTGCTGCTCACTACGTGGAATAAACAGCTTCAGTTCGCCCTGATTCAGATTCGCCTCGATATTCTCCACACCCAGTTCATCGCCCAGCGTAAAGCGCCGTTCATAAATCCCCGAATGCAACTCCATATGACTCGGTTTCAGATTTTCCGGCGTATGCAGATTGATCGAACCGCGGATGCTCAATACATTTTGATCGATATCGATACTAAGCGCGTCTTTGGTTACCCCCGGCATATCCAGATACAGGGTGACCCCCTGACTGGTTTCGTGGATATCGGTTAAAGGGCGCAGGGTGAATACTTCCGCATTGGCCTGCCCGGCCAGCGCTGTTTGCTGCTGGCTGTGTTGCAGATTCATTGTGTTGTCGTTACTCATGATGGCCTCTCCTTATTGTGCAGAAACTTTGATCTGGCGTGGCTGTGAAACCGCCGGTTTGGCAAGTCTGATATGTAGCACGCCATCCTGATATTGCGCCTCGACCGTGTCGACATCGACATCTTCCGGCAGTGTGATTACACGCTTAAAGGCACCATCAAAGCGCTCAGTTCTGACCTGAGCATCTTCACTGGCCTGCTTTTTGAGTTGTCGCTCACCGCTGATGCTGAGCAGTTTTTTCTCGATCACCACATCCAGCGCAGCCGGATCCATGCCCGGAATAAACAGATACACATCCACATTTTCATCGGTCACCCCGATATTCACCGGCGGGTAGGCCGAACGTGGACGCCGGTTAAAGCGGCGGGCTTCAGGGAAAAACCAGTTATCCAGGTCATCATCAAACATGGACAGGGGGAAACGTAACATATTGGAAATCATCACTAGCCTCCTTCGACAGGAAATTAATTAATCTTGTGTGAAGAATAAGGACTGCGAATGAATAGATCAGTCACCTAAGTGACAGTTTGCAACAAAATTGAAGGTTTTTTTGCCTTGCGCCAGAGCTGGCACAAACTGCTTTAACGAGTTGAAGGAAACACCACCAGATGATCAAACTCAAGCCGAATACCGATGGTTTCATTGATCTTGTGATCATGATGACTCGGTACCAGGCTTAACACTTCGATACCACTCGGCATGCGCAGGGTATATAGAAAATCAGAACCACGAAAGGCCGATTCAACCACCACTGCTTTTTCGGAAGAGTCATCATCATGCACAATATCATCCGGCCGTATCAAAACATCCACCAGACAACCGGGCTTACAGCCGGCGGGGACATGGCCGTGAATATTACCCAGCTCGGTATTCACCGTATTACCCCCCACCACCATGCCCGGCACGATCACCCCTTCACCAATAAAATCGGCCACGAATCGATTCACCGGTTTGTGATACAGGTTATAGGCCGAATCATGCTGCTGAATGCGCCCTTCGTGCATAACGCAGATTTCATCCGCCATCGCGAAGGCTTCGTTCTGATCATGGGTCACCAGAATCGCGGTGATGTTCTCCTGTTTTAGTATCAGGCGCACTTCCCGCGCGAGCTGTTCACGCAGCTCCACATCCATGCTGGAGAAAGGTTCATCCAGTAGCAGGATGGAAGGTTTCGGTGCCATCGCCCGCGCCAGTGCGACACGCTGCTGCTGTCCGCCGGATAGCTGATGCGGATAGGCACGGGATAGTGTCGACATACCGATCATCGCGAGCAGTTCAATCACCCGCGCGTGCTGATCTTTTTTTGACCACTTTTTCAGACCGAAGCGAATATTGTCTTCCACCGACAGATTCGGAAACAGCGCGAAATCCTGAAACACCATGCCGATTTCTCTTTTTTCCGGCGGTAGATTTGTTTTACGATCGGCAACCACCCGATCACGAATCAGCACCTGCCCCTGCTTCGGCTGCTCAAATCCGGCAATGGTACGCAACACCGTGGTTTTGCCGCAGCCACTGGGGCCTAACAGACAGCCAATGCGGCCCTCTTCCAGGGTAAAGGACAGGTCGTTGATAATCTGATGACTGCCATAACTAACATCGATGTTCTTAACTTCCAGCTGATTAACCATCGTTTTTATGCCCCGCTCTAGATTGCGCAATACTTTTACTTAAATAGATGACCGGCAACAGACCCACCACCACGATCATCAGCGCGGCGGTCGACGAATCCGCCAGACGCTCATCCGACGCCAGCTCAAACGCGCGCACCGCCAGCGTATTAAAATTAAACGGGCGCAGGATCAACGTGGCGGGTAACTCTTTCATCACATCCACAAACACGATTAGCAGCGCGGTTAATAGCGAGCCTTTCATCAGCGGCATATGCACTTTAAACAGGGTCTCTCGCGGGCTATAACCGAGCGAGCGAGAGGCATCATCCATCGATGGCTTGATCTTGCCAAGCCCCGACTCGATGGTCTGCAAACTAACCGCCAGAAAGCGCACCATATACGCAAACATGACCGCAAACAGGGTGCCACTGAGTAACAATCCTGTGGAATAATCGAAGCGCTCACGCATGAACTGATCCAGTGTATTATCCAGCCACGCGAACGGAATGATGATACCAACCGCTACCACGGTGCCGGGGATCGCATAGCCGATCGCGGCAATACGGATCGATACAAACACCGAGGTTCTGCCCAGCATGCGTTTGCCATAGGCCAGAAATACCGCCAGCAAAACCGATAGCAGCGCGGCCGATATTCCCAGCAGGATAGTATTCACGGTCAGTCTTACAAAATTCGCATCGACCATTTCATCAAAGGTGATAATCGCCCACGACGTCAGCTGAGCGGCCGGCAGAAAAAAACCGAAGGCGACCGGTAGCAGGCACATCAGGAAGGCTAACAGCGCTTTCGCCCCCTTTAACTGGTACTCCGGTAACTGACTGTATTTATTCGTCGTATGGTGATAGCGCGCCTGCTTTCTGGACACCCGTTCGATCACCACCAGGGTAAATACAAACATCAATAACATTGCCGCCATTTTGGCCGCCGCGACGCTGTCACCGAGTCCAAACCAGGTACGAAAAATTCCGGTGGTGAACACCCCCAGACCAAAATAGGAAACCGTGCCATAGTCCGCCAGGGTTTCCATCAGCGCCAGCGAAAGTCCAGCCACGATGGCTGGACGCGCCAGCGGCAACGCCACCCGATAGAAGCTGCACCAGGCGCCACATCCGAGGGTACGGCTAACTTCCAGCACACAGATGGACTGCTCGACAAAGGCGGAGCGCGCGAGCAGATAAACATACGGGTACAGCACCAGCGACAGCATGCTGATTGCACCGCCCAGTGAGCGCACTTCGGGGAAGTAATAATCGCGATAGCCCCATCCGGTCCATTCACGGATCTGGCTTTGCACCGGGCCAGCAAAATCGAACAGTCCGGTATAGGTATAGGCGATGATATAGGCCGGCATGGCCAGTGGTAACAGCAACATCCAGACAAAAAGTTGCTTGCCCGGAAAGCGGCACATTGCGGTCAACCAGGCGGTAGACACACCGATCAGCAGGGTACCCACCGACACGCCCGCCACCAGCAGCGCTGAATTCGACAGATACTCGGGTAGCACCGTCTGCTTCAGGTGTTCCCAGTTTTCCCCGGACGGTTCAAATACGAAACTGGCGATGGTTAATACAGGCACGCTCAGCAGCAACGCCACCAGCATAATGCCGGGTTGCCAGAGCCTGCCTAGAAAATTCAGCAAAACATTTCTCAATAAAGCAAAAAAGGGTGCGAAGTTTACCCCGCACCCTGTTGTTTAGACAATGATTTCCCGACTATTTCCAGCCGGCCCGATCCATGATACGTACTGCTTCGGCATTATTTTTACCCAATACATCCAGATTCAGATTATCGGCTTTGAATGTACCCCAGCTTTTCAACAGATCACTGGTTTCAGCATTCGCGATAACCGGGTATTCATAATTAACCTCGGCATACCATTTCTGCGACTCTGGATTGACCAGGAATTCCAGCAGCTTAACCGCACTCTCCGGATTTTTAGCATATTTGGTGACGCCGGCACCGCTGATATTCACGTGCGCACCTCGACTATTCTGATTCGGCCAGAACACACCCATCGCCTGCGCTGCCTTCAGTTGCGACTCATCCTTGGTATCACTCAGCATGGTGCCATAGTAATAGGTGTTAGCGATGGCCAGATCACACTGACCGGCAGCTGCCGCCTTGATCTGGTCACGATCACCGCCCTTGGGAGGACGCGCCATATTCTGTACCAGTTTATTGGTCCACTCCTGAGCGGCCTGTGCGCCATTCGCATCGATCATCGAGGCAACCAGCGACTGGTTATAGATATTGCTTGAACCACGGATACAGATGCGGTTGTTCCATTTGGCGGAAGCCAGATCTTCATAGGTGGAAAGCTCAGAGGCCTTGACCCGCTCTTTGGCATAGAAAATTATCCGCGCTCGCTTGGACAGGCCAACCCACTGCCCCTCTGGATCACGTAGATTGTCTGGTATCGCCGCATTCAGCTTTGCACTGTTAATGTTGGCAAAAACACCGGCCTGCTTGGCGCGGTGCAGATTACCGGCGTCGACCGTAATAAACAGATCGGCTGAAGTATTGCGCCCTTCATTTTCCAGTCGGGTTAATAACTCTTCGGCTTTGGCCGTGACCAGATTGGTTTTAATCCCGGTCTGCTCGGTAAAACGATCCAGCAGCGGCTTGATCAGGCTTTCTTTACGTGCCGAATACACATTCACTTCGGAGGCAAGCGCCTGGGTCGACATCACCAGTGACAGGGCAATAACGATATTTTTTAGGTTCATTCAGAGTGCTCCTATATAATTTTGGGAAAAGGTAAATTTGTAAAGTTGGCAAATAATAATCACAATTTTATTTAATGTAAATAATAATCTTTCTCATTTGCATTAAATATTTCACGACTGCATGACATGAATCAATTTGAACACCTGATCAAGCCCGATGACTTTCACTGGCAACAGCTTTGTAAGCTGCTCGAGCAGCAGACACCTCCACCCTCTGCCGAGTTTATCGAAGCCCTGCAACGGCTGGCATTAGGCAGTAACTATGCGATTAGCCAGTGTGTTAAATACCCCGAACTGATTCAGCCACTGGCCGACTACCTTCAGTTTGAGCTGGAACCGTCCGTACTGGAAACCGCATTACAGGGGCTCAGCGATATCGCGCTAATCAAACAACAGCTGCGACTTTTCCGTCACCGCAAGCTGATTCAGATTATCTATCTGGATATCTGCCGTCAGCAGCCGGTTGAACAAACCCTGCTGCAACTGAGCGAACTGGCCGACCTGCTGATCCAGCAGGCATTGCAAGTGGCTGAACAGAATCTCGCCGCTAAACATGGCCAGCCGCTGCAAGCGAATGGCGAGCCAATGCAGCTGAATATCATCGCGATGGGCAAGCTGGGTGGACGCGAGCTGAATTTTTCCTCCGATGTCGATCTGATCTGTTGCTATAGCGAAGAAGGCACATTAAGCGGATTCGGTAAGCTCAGTCACACTCAATTCTTTACCCACGTGGTGAAGCTGTTCAAGCAGTTACTGCATGAAGTGACCGCGGATGGCTTTGTCTACCGGGTCGATCTGCGGCTTCGGCCGTGGGGCGATTCCGGGCCGATTGTGCTTAGCCATACAGCGTTCGAACATTATTACCAGTTGCATGGGCGTGAATGGGAACAGTATGCGATGGTCAAGGCACGTGTGATCACCGGCAGTGCAACGGATAAAAAGCACCTCAAGTCGATCATCCGCCCGTTTGTTTACCGGCGTTATCATGATTATCGGGTGTTCGAAGGACTGGCACTGCTGAAACACAAGATTGATCAGCAAACTAAAAATAAAGCCCATCGGCGTAACATCAAGATGGGTCGCGGTGGCATCCGTGAAGTCGAATTTTTTGTGCAGGCGTTCCAGGTCCTGAAAGGTGGCCGTAGCAATCAACTGCAGACACCGAGCCTGTTCAAGGTCATCGAAATCCTGCAACAGCAGGAAATCACCGATCGGCCGACCTTAAACAGTATGCGTGCATCCTATTGTTTCCTGCGCATGCTGGAAAACCGAATCCAGATGATGAACGACCAGCAGACCCACGAAATACCAACCAGACAAAATCATCTGGATCGCATCAGCCTGTTGCTCGGGTATGATGACTGGCCTGCGCTGGATCAGCAGCTGCAACAGCATTTAGAGCAGGTCAACCGGGTTTTTTCAGAGCTGTTTTCAACCCATGAAGAGCAATACGATAAGCCTGCCCTGCACATGGATGAACTGGCTGACGAACAGCATCTTGCCAGCATTCGGCAGTATGGCTTTGTTGAGCCGCAGGTAATCCATCAGCGCCTGCTCGAATTTTATCACTCTAAAGCCCTGCTCTACATGTCTGAAAAGGCCAAGAAGCGCTTCCACATATTTTTCCCTGAACTGCTGAAACAGATTAGCCAGCATGCGGAGCAACTGGAGCTGCTGAACAAGATGCTGGCCTTACTGTCGTCGATTGCCGGGCGCAGTGTGTATTTCGAGCTGCTGTACCAGAACATCCCGTTGCTGATGAAACTGGTACACCTGTTCGATAGCAGTCACTGGATCGCCGAACAGGTCACACGTCACCCACTGCTGCTCGAATCCCTGCTCTATCCAGGACGCGTCGATCAACGTTTTAATAAAGTGCATCTGCGCCAGGAATTGAACACCCAGCTCAACAACGTGATCGACGATATCGAGCTCGAACTCGATATCCTGCGCCAGTTCAAGCGTGCGCAGACGATTGTGATAGCCACCGCCGAAATCGCACAGGAAATCTCCACCGCGCAGGTATCGGAGTATCTCTCCGAACTGGCTGAAATCATCCTGCAGGCGGTGTATCAATTAGCCTTCAACGAAGTGAGCACGCAGTACGGTATCCCGCAATGCCGGGTGGATGATCAACTCATCACCCCCGTACTCGGGATCATCGCCTACGGCAAACTGGGAGGATGCGAACTGCATTACCAGTCCGATCTGGACATCATCTTTCTGCATAATTCAAGCGGCTCAGAGCAGATCACCAATGGCCAGAAATCGATCGATAATGCGGTATTCTTTTCGCGCCTGGCACAGAAAATCATCTCCAAGGTCAGTATGCTGACAGCGGCCGGCAAACTGTATGAAATTGATACCCGACTGCGCCCCAACGGAGCCTCCGGCATGCTGGTGTCGTCGCTCAGCGCCTACCAGAGCTATCAGCTCGAGAAAGCCTGGGTATGGGAGCATCAGGCTATCATCCGTGCGCGTTACATCGCCGGCGATCCGATCATCCAGCAGCAGTTTGCCGCGATTCGCCAACAGGTACTGCTGCAACCACGCGACCCGCAGGCGCTGCAGAGTGAAATCACCCAGATGCGCGCAAAAATGTATCAGGCCAGCAACCCGGTGGAGGGCGACAGCATCAATATCAAGCACTCAAAACACTGTATGCTTGATATTGAATTTTTAGTGCAGTATCTGGTATTGCAACACGCAAATAAATTTGCCAGTCTAATCGAAACGACTGATAATGTCGGGCTGATTACCGAGCTGCATCGTCTGCATCTGATCGACGATCATGCGCTGGCGCTTCGGGAGTCTTATCTGACTTTACACAGGTGGCTTCACGCACGTGTGTTACAAAATCAGTCTGCTGAGATCGCTTCTGCCCTCGTCAGGCAGGACATGGATCTGGTTCAGGCTTGCTGGAACAAAACCTTTAAAACGTAATTAACAATTTAAGTTACACGCAGTAACGGAGAAATAAGATATGTCGATGTCCGATCGTGATGGTTTCATCTGGTTTGATGGAAAAATGGTGCCATGGCGCGAAGCCAATGTACACGTACTGACTCACACCCTGCATTATGGCATGGGTGCGTTTGAGGGAGTGCGCGCTTACCACGCCGATCAGGGTACCGCCATTTTCGCACTGGAAGCGCATACCAATCGACTGTTTGACTCCTGCAAGATTCTGGGCATGAAGATGCCCTATACCAAACAGCAGATCAACGATGCCCATATTGCCGCCGTAAAGGACAATAAACTGGACAGCGCCTACATCAGACCGATGGCATTCTATGGCTCGGAAGGGATGGGACTGCGCGCCGACAACCTGAGTGTACATGTCATCGTCGCCGCCTGGGAATGGGGCTCTTATCTGGGCAAGGAAGGCATGGAAAAAGGTATCCGCATCAAAACATCGTCCTTTACCCGTCATCACGTGAATATCGCCATGACCAAGGCCAAGGCGAACGGTCAATACATCAACTCGATGCTGGCGTTACAATCAGCCATCAAAGATGGCTATGATGAAGCCCTGCTGCTTGATCCTGAAGGCTATGTGGCTGAAGGCAGTGGTGAAAATATATTCGTTATCAAGGATAACGTCATCTACACCCCGGAAGTCACCTCCGCGCTGAATGGCATCACGCGTAAGACTATCTTTACTCTGGCACAGGACATGGGCCTGAAGATCGTCGAAAAACGCATCACCCGTGATGAAGTGTATATTGCCGATGAAGCCTTCTTTACCGGCACCGCGGCAGAAGTCACCCCGATACGCGAACTGGATAATCGTGCCATCGGAGAGGGTCGTGGCCCCATTACCGAAAAGTTACAGACCGCCTATTTTGATCTGGTACATGGTCGCAATAGCAAGCACATGAACTTACTGACATTCATCAAATAACTCAGGATCTGAACCATGGTTAACCCGAATACCGCCGCAAAACAGCAGGACTTTACAACACCCAATAGCAAAACCGCTATCCAGTTAAAAACGACTGAGTTACCGGTGCACTGCCCGGCTGAAAGTTCCAGCCTGTGGAACTCTCATCCAAAGGTATATATTCCGGTTGCAGAAAATGGTGGTGAAGCGAAATGCCCCTATTGCGGAACCCTGTATAAATTGATCGACTGATCGATTGTTCGATTAATCAACCCGTACATCACGGCGACTGAAGGCCAGTCCGTTAAAGCACTGACTGGATAAATCAGCAGTACCGACCAACTTAGACGGCTGAAGTGCATTGCACACTCAGCCGTTTAAGATCAAATCAACCATCGACTCTCGCAAGCCCTGGCAGTCTTCTCCCATATGCCGGATAACTCGCTCAAAATTTCGGGCCCCTGCCCTTTCAATCCCACTCTTCCTCACTTCTGACATCAGCCAGTTGCTTTTCCAGTCTGACCACTTCATTGCGCAGAAAATGAGTCCGCCGTGAAGGTCCACTAGCCGCCTCGATACTACTGATCTGGCCGCCAATCTGATGGATCGCCCGGACCAGTTTTACTTCATCGATGGCCAGGGACAGATTATTCAGAAGATGGGTGGTAGAGGTTGAGTGAATTAATACCTGAGTCTGACTCATAGTTGCGTCCCTGTTTGATACGAGCGATAACTATGCCGCTAACGCAACTAAACGGATACTTTAAAGCACACAATTTATTGTCAGAAATGGATTACAGACTCGACCCAGCGTGAACCGCATCACAGCAGAAAAAATCAAAATTGAATAGTAGCCAGTAGGAGGGGGTTTACTGCAAATGACCTGTACTGAGGCCTGTTAACCCGGTAAATCATGCTGAATCAGAGGGCTTTATAGTGAAAGACATCGACTTCAGTACGAACTCCAGGAGGAAATAAAAGCGGTCATTCAGACTGGTAACAGGTCGGCTCCAGCAAAGGCTGGTGACCTGCCAGCAGCTGCCATTCCTTACCGGCTACAGGTAACTACCGAAGAATGTACTAATAGAGAATATTATGGGAATATAGTGTCTGCCTGCATGGAAAGGAAGCAGGCATGCCCCGAACACAGGTCCTCAAAAAAGGGCATCACAGCGGCCCCCTCATAAAAGCCATCAGACAGAAAAGTACTCATCTGGCGCATTTTTCAGGGCTTTCAAACGGGTCTTTGGTGTGCCGCCGGGCAGTGTTCCCCACAAAATAACCGCACCGTCTTAAGGTAGTTTAGCGCTGAAAACAGGGCGTTTACATCGGGTTCATTTACCCGAGCAACTAAAACATTCATTAAAAATCAGCATGGATAAAGAGTTATTACATCAAACAATTCTGGCCGAATTAAACGCTCTTCGCCAGGACGCCATTAACGCAGCCATGCAAGCTTACAACACGGCGACACATGCAGAGAATGTAGCGGATAACAAGTATGACACGCTGGGGCTGGAAGCTTCTTACCTGGCTCAGGGACAGGCTAAACGGGTTGCCAACTGTGAAGCCAACCTGGCGATTTTTGCCAGGCTAAAAATCACTCACTTTACTTCGCAAACGGCCATCTCATTGGGCGCATTAATTTACTTAATGGATGACAAAGGCTCAGAACAAGTATTGTTTTTAGCGCCGGTTTCCGGGGGCGTCAAAATAAATTTTTCAGGACTGAACATCACCCTTATTACACCTTCAGCGCCACTGGGTAAAAAATTAATGGGCTGTTATGTCGATGATAAAATCGAGATCGAGCTGACCGGTCAAAAAAATCACTACGACATTACGGCTATTTACTAACTCACTTCATTTATATTGGCCAGTAACTATCTAAACCAAACAACTGGAATTTCCAGTTGTTATGCCAGTGAGTGTCTGAAGTGGTCATTGGTTTTTCTAAACTCTAAACTCGAGCATTATGATCTACACCTAATCGGGTGAGTGAAATGCCTATCATGATTATGACCAGCGCTAACAGACTCATCCAGCTTAACGATTCGTTGAGAAAGATAACACCGGTGAAAAAGGCAACTACAGGGATAAGGTAGTTGATCGTAGACAGGAAGGTTGGGCCGGCACGCTCGATAACAACAAACAGGATAATGGTCGCGATTCCTGTTGGACCAATGCCTAACCAGATTATTGAGGCGAGTGATGTCGAGCTGACGGCATCAGTTACCGGCCTGGTCAGCAGCAACCAGGGTATTAATAAGGCGAGGCTTGCGGCTATCAGGAGTCCGGCTCCAGCGACAACGGGATCGAAACGCGGTAGGCGGCGAACAAGTATAGTATTGACTGCGTAACTGCAGGCGGCAGTTAAAACTGCAATAGCACTTAGCATTTCAAGCATGCTGCCTCTGAAAATGGGTCCGAGCAGGATGCCAACCCCGGTAATACCCAGCAAGAAGCCCAAAATCTTGAATACGCTCAAGCTCTCACCTTGAATGAAATAATGAGCCAGAAGCATCGTGATCAATGGCATGATCGCCATAATCATCCCTGCGAGACCTGACGTTATAGTTTGTTGTCCCCAGGCAATTAGGAAAAATGGAAGCAAATTACCAACAAAACCGAATAGCAGAAAGATAAGCCAGCTTTTAATGTCTCGTGGCAGGCTCTTCCTGCGAAAGTATAGATAGGCCGTTAACACAATCGCGCCAATCAATACACGATAGAAAACTATCGACAATGGGTCTATCGTTTCGACGGCAACAGCCGTAAAAAGAAACGATGTACCCCAAAGCAAGATCAGGCACAGTAGTAACAACCAGTTGAACATTATTTTGTTTGCTTTCATTGGTCGATGCTAACGGCCTGATTAATAATAGCTATTCAGGCAGTACCGCTATTACCTGGTCATACCAGGCTGGACAGTACAGTTAAGATAGCCTGGCTTAGAAGTTGGTGACGCACTTGAAAAGTGCTGAGCAAACCGAAGTCTGAATATATATGGCCAGACCTGAGCATTCCAGTCGATCAGGAATAGAATTGATTTCGTGTACCACGGTCAAACCACTTCAGTAATACTGCATCAACGGCCGAATGCACGCCAATGCCGAGTTTTTCCGGCAGCGATTTTTTCACGCAATACTTCACTTCGAATACATCAGAATCATTGCAGGCGTTAACAATATATTCATCGCTGGTCATCAGTTCATCGACAAGCGCATTATCGATAGCGCGTTGACCAAACCAGATTTCCCCGGTGGCGACTTTATCAATGTTGAGTTGCGGACGGTGTTGCAGGACAAAATCTTTGAACAGAACGTGAATATCTTCGATATCTTCAACAAATTTCTCGCGGCCTTTCTTGGTGTTTTCGCCAAACATGGTGAGCGTGCGCTTGTATTCACCTGCGGTGATCATTTCAAAGTCGATATCGTTCTTTTTCAACAACCGGTTGAAGTTAGGTAACTGAGCGACCACACCAATCGAACCGATAATGGCAAATGGTGCGGCGAGTAATTTGCTGGCAACACAGGCCATCATATAACCGCCACTGGCGGCAACCTTATCGACGCAAACGGTTAAAGGGATATCGCGATCCTTAATCCGTTGCAACTGCGACGAAGCCAGTCCATAGGCGTGTACCATGCCACCGCCACTTTCCAGCCGTAGCAGGACTTCATCCTGGGTTTCTGCCAGCGATAACACGGCGGTTATTTCACGACGTAAACTGGCTACCGCCGAGGCCTTCATATCGCCGTGAAAATCGAGTACGAAGAGACGACGCTTACGAGCCTGCTCAACTGGTTTTTCAGCGCCCTTTTTGGTGGCTTGTTTGAGTTTTTTAACCTTAGCTTTGTGTTCAGCCTTTTCGGCCTTATGACGTTGTTTAAGCTGAGCTTTAAAAACATAGGGATCGATAACGGTCTCACACAGGGAGTCACGCAAATGATCAATTTCATCGTTGACCCTGGTGACTTCGATATGACCTTCCCTGGTTGCCTTGCGTGTGCGCATACCCACCGCAACCGACACCCCAATAACAGCCATAATGGCGACCACGATGGTCATAGCTTTTAGTAAAAATAGTCCGTAATCGAAAAAGAATTCAGTCATGGGATTTTATTCAGTCTTTAATCTGGAAAGGCGCATGATACGCTGCCGGGAGGTGGACGGGAAATAAGTGTGTCGAGTTTATTTCTGTTGCGCATCCCTCAGTCATGCAACCAACCGATAAAACCTATGTATCATTTTGATATAAGGCATTCGCAGGAAAAACGTCCGTTTTGAGCTCAAGTTAGCCAGTCTTAGCGCTGCCAACCGGTAACAGAATGTGCTCGATCAGTGAACATGAAAAAGAAGCTAAAAAAATACTACGACATTTTCTAAGCTGCCTGTGCGGCAGTGAACAATCAAGACCAAAGATAATTGCATGATAATGATTTCTAAGCTGCCTGTGCGGCAGTGAACCTCAATCAGCATTAACAATAATACTGCTAATTTTTCTAAGCTGCCTGTGCGGCAGTGAACGATGGTCTTTATTTTCACATAATCCTGGAGGTTTTCTAAGCTGCCTGTGCGGCAGTGAACGAGCCGGGCGCGGCAAAGTATCGCTTTAAAGCTTTCTAAGCTGCCTGTGCGGCAGTGAACGCTGGCTTATTAGGTGGCTTTGAGCGTGTACGTTTCTAAGCTGCCTGTGCGGCAGTGAACGGCTGTTGTTTGTTGGGTGGAGCGCTGATGAATTTTCTAAGCTGCCTGTGCGGCAGTGAACAATAACCCCAGCTGCTCATACTCCCCAGGTGCATTTCTAAGCTGCCTGTGCGGCAGTGAACTCGATATCGACGTTGTGCGGGCGTCCTGGGTATTTCTAAGCTGCCTGTGCGGCAGTGAACTAAGCGGCAGAGTCGTACGTGACGTCTCCAATTTTCTAAGCTGCCTGTGCGGCAGTGAACCAACAAGGTCATAAAGCTTGTCGTAATAAGCTTTTCTAAGCTGCCTGTGCGGCAGTGAACACTTGGCGTTTCAAAGTCTATTGTCTCTAATTTTTCTAAGCTGCCTGTGCGGCAGTGAACCTGAAAATAATCAGCGGCGCGCTGTTGCGTGTTTTCTAAGCTGCCTGTGCGGCAGTGAACGCATTAGAGGAAAACGGCAACGAACCAGGCGCTTTCTAAGCTGCCTGTGCGGCAGTGAACAAGGCTTTTCCCTATCGATTCCGGCCCTATCTTTTCTAAGCTGCCTGTGCGGCAGTGAACCACCATAAACGCCCACGGCGGCGGGTTTTTGTTTTCTAAGCTGCCTGTGCGGCAGTGAACGTTCTAAAAGTTAACTCGTGAGCCTTATCATATTTCTAAGCTGCCTGTGCGGCAGTGAACACAACCGACATTATTGAAATATATCGGATTATTTTCTAAGCTGCCTGTGCGGCAGTGAACTAAGCGGCAGAGTCGTACGTGACGTCTCCAATTTTCTAAGCTGCCTGTGCGGCAGTGAACCAACAAGGTCATAAAGCTTGTCGTAATAAGCTTTTCTAAGCTGCCTGTGCGGCAGTGAACACTTGGCGTTTCAAAGTCTATTGTCTCTAATTTTTCTAAGCTGCCTGTGCGGCAGTGAACCTGAAAATAATCAGCGGCGCGCTGTTGCGTGTTTTCTAAGCTGCCTGTGCGGCAGTGAACGCATTAGAGGAAAACGGCAACGAACCAGGCGCTTTCTAAGCTGCCTGTGCGGCAGTGAACAAGGCTTTTCCCTATCGATTCCGGCCCTATCTTTTCTAAGCTGCCTGTGCGGCAGTGAACCACCATAAACGCCCACGGCGGCGGGTTTTTGTTTTCTAAGCTGCCTGTGCGGCAGTGAACGTTCTAAAAGTTAACTCGTGAGCCTTATCATATTTCTAAGCTGCCTGTGCGGCAGTGAACACAACCGACATTATTGAAATATATCGGATTATTTTCTAAGCTGCCTGTGCGGCAGTGAACTCAGGGCAATGATGGCTATAGTTTTCATGACGTTTCTAAGCTGCCTGTGCGGCAGTGAACTTAAATCAATGTCAACAGTAGCCGAAGCTACCTTTCTAAGCTGCCTGTGCGGCAGTGAACATTTTACTGCGGATGCGTGGCGTGGCGATGACTTTCTAAGCTGCCTGTGCGGCAGTGAACGTTACTGGACCCTGACACTCGCAGCAGCAGCGTTTCTAAGCTGCCTGTGCGGCAGTGAACTCCAGTTATTTGTCATCCACCTTGCAGAGCTTTTTCTAAGCTGCCTGTGCGGCAGTGAACGGTTGATAGTACAGTTATTTACAGGACTCCAATTTCTAAGCTGCCTGTGCGGCAGTGAACATAACGACCAGTCTTCATCGCAGTGTACGCATGTTTCTAAGCTGCCTGTGCGGCAGTGAACATTGTGCGCTCTGCTACAGGGTTTCCTTTCAATTTCTAAGCTGCCTGTGCGGCAGTGAACCATTGACAGCATGGGACTCTGGATCTGCTGGATTTCTAAGCTGCCTGTGCGGCAGTGAACGTAGGCAGGTGGAAAGGTGGAATATACGCTTGTTTCTAAGCTGCCTGTGCGGCAGTGAACGGGTTCTTCCTTGATGAGTTACTTCATCAGACTTTCTAAGCTGCCTGTGCGGCAGTGAACCGTTATCAACATCAGCGTGGAGATTTTCGTATTTTCTAAGCTGCCTGTGCGGCAGTGAACGTAATGTGGAAACTTCAAGGTTCACTTTAGTATTTCTAAGCTGCCTGTGCGGCAGTGAACTCCGGTTTCCGCATTACCGGGGCGCTGTTACGTTTCTAAGCTGCCTGTGCGGCAGTGAACATGTAACTGACCCGGTATTATTAAGCTCTTTTTTTCTAAGCTGCCTGTGCGGCAGTGAACGCGCAGCCTCGAAATCTTTAACAACTTTGTATTTTCTAAGCTGCCTGTGCGGCAGTGAACTCAGCATCAGCACCCCAACGCTCGACCATAACTTTCTAAGCTGCCTGTGCGGCAGTGAACGAAAAAGTGCAACTGCGTGCATCGCAGGAACATTTCTAAGCTGCCTGTGCGGCAGTGAACTAGCGCAGCTGGGCATATAGCGCGGCATCGGATTTCTAAGCTGCCTGTGCGGCAGTGAACTGCGGATTTTATAGCCGGCTGTTTTTTCAGCCTTTCTAAGCTGCCTGTGCGGCAGTGAACTCGGGCGGCACGCTGGCGCAGGATTACGACCTTTTCTAAGCTGCCTGTGCGGCAGTGAACGATCGAAGCTTGAACGCTGATGTTGGACAGGTTTTCTAAGCTGCCTGTGCGGCAGTGAACCTACTTCGGGGAAAAACGCTCCCAAGCAGATATTTCTAAGCTGCCTGTGCGGCAGTGAACATAACAGCGACAGCTCATTGATTCGCGTCAAGTTTCTAAGCTGCCTGTGCGGCAGTGAACGGGTTTGGTGGGGGCTCTGTAAATGCTCCAACTTTCTAAGCTGCCTGTGCGGCAGTGAACATAACGCCGGAAATTTACAACGCAAACCCAGATTTCTAAGCTGCCTGTGCGGCAGTGAACGTTAGGCTTTGCAGCTGTGCGCTGGCGTTGATTTTCTAAGCTGCCTGTGCGGCAGTGAACAGCCCGCTGGACGCACCACGCAGCACAGCCTTTTTCTAAGCTGCCTGTGCGGCAGTGAACTGAAGATAATTGATATTTATTTCATGCGCAACAAACACTTACAGTCATTTTCACCGTTTTACCAATGAATAATGACTCTCGTGTAAGTTATTGATTTTTATAGATTGTTAAAGAGCGTTAAAAATATTGGTTTAAACCAATCAATTACACTGTCTCTCAGAGAAAGCGAAAGCAGTTACGTTTTAGCTTACCCGGTCTACCCACATCTTCCGGCAACCGGGGTCTTTCTAAAACATTTATTTGTTATTCTTGGCAGTCTCAAAACCAGGGGACTGTCGCGGTTATGGATAGACCGTAACAATTGAACGAACCCTCTACAGCGCTTAGGTTCACTTCTTTCTCTATAATCAATCTCCATTGCTCACCTTTCGACAGGCTTTTCAAATTGATATAAGGCAATTTACTCTGCTCGTTTTCAAAACCTTCGAAATGCACCAAAGCGTGTTCGTAGCTTTCACTTTTTCGCTTCGCTCTGCGCCGCGCCAGTCGCTCAACATTGCTACTGAACTGCTTACGCCTGAACACGGCGTACTCTGTCACTGCGGGGATTGGTTTTATTGATGTGTAGTGGCAATAGTCACTGAGACGGTTAAGCCACTTCGATAAATTCAAGCCTTCCAACCAAGTTGCTTCTTCGGCCAATAAGCGCAGTTTGCTTCCTAATGGAAATGCCTTGCTACCATATTCTGGAAACGAAACAGCAACCAGCGAATGATTCTCGCCCACCTTGTTTTCAACAAGCGCCAGGTGAATTTGTTGATAGACCTTTTGCCAGAGGAAGCCTAGATTGGCCTCGGCATCCGGGAGCAGGGTTATGTCGCAATAGTGTTTCATCCTTATTCACCTTCCGAAAACACACCACCACGAATAAGCATTGCGACAACAAAGTGCTTTTCAATATCAGACAAATCATCATCATTCATCCATTTTGTGAGCAGGGTTTTGAAGTCATTCCGGCTTGAACGGTAGGCTACGCCACGTTGCGTGACAGAACCATATGCTTCAATTGCTATAGGTGATTCTGAGCCTGTTTGCCAGTCATCGATTGTTCTTAGAGCATTGCCGATTTTTTCACAATGCATTGCAGCGTTACCATCCAATGCAAACAAATGGCGGCTTTTTTCTCCTTTAGGAATTTTCAATACCATTTCCTGGGAAGGCCAAACCCGCTGCCGGTTTCCCAGTTTTGCATAGGCATCAACTTCAATAAAAATATTGTTATCATCATTTAAACCTTGCTCAATTATGCCGCCAAGTGTTGCAACACTATCGTCCTCTGAAGATGCTTTATTTAACGGGTAATCGTAAGCATTGAAGATGAGAGGGGAATCCAGGCTATTGTGTTTAACATAGATAATGATTTCTTGAGCACCGACACGATTGCGCCAAAGGAACCGTCCATTAGCGATGTTACAGGCATATCGATTGGCTAATTCTCCAAATCCAATATCACTTTTATAGCTATCAATCACTCCAGTAAACTTATCCTGGTAGTCTTTTTTATTACAGGCAGACGGTTTATTAATACCACCCAAAACACGTAAACTAAAGCTAACTCTCAAAGTATCCCTATTCGATGGTAATGTAGCATCATCGCCCCATGACAGGTTGGGCTCTTCTATCTGTTTTTTTAACTCTTCCTCATCGTTTAATACTTCCTGTTTAAAGTTACTCTTAACCGCGCGATTTCTACGATCAAATAATTCAATTGGCTCCCAACCATTCGTTTTACTGATCTCACTCCAATTACCTGAATACATAACAGCATCCGAAGGTTCGAGCTTACGATCAAAAGATAATACGGTAGGCATTGTTAATGTAGGCATAGTGATTTCTCCTTAAAGGTTTGACAGCGCTGTTTGAAAATCAAGGGTTTCACTTTCTTCAGAAAGTGATGTTTGTTGTGAAGATTTTTTTGTTGTTTCTTGAGTGCATAGATACCAATCGTTATCAGGTTGATATCTCCAAATAATCTCATTGATATTAGTTATCCGATGCATGCTTTTCCATTCTCCAATCGTATGTACCGCTTCCACAAAACGTGATGGTGTCTCGGCGTCACGGGTATTGGCTACCTCGCCTGCTGGGTAGACCTGACTGATAGCTTTGTATCCCGTCATTATCGGAACTAACCAGCCTTTTTCGGGTTTTGCTAATAATTCCCAATCAGCATCTGTTTCTGCTGTGGCTTCGAGTTCATTTTTCTTAAGCTTAGGTTGCGCCTGATATTTCATCGCTGAAAAATCCAACCAGCCGTCGAGTAGTCCTGCATTTTCATCCATTTCTTTTAATCGTTGAAAATGCCTTTTTAAATATTCTGAGCGATCCTTTAAGACGAAGCCCGGCATTGTAAGTCGTTTAAGTTTTTTGGTTAATTTGTTGAGCTGTTCATTGGTTGATGCGGACAATAAATCAATCCGGCCTATTGATAGTATCGTGCCGCCTGCGAATCGACTTTTTAAGCAGTGCGCTAAAACAGCCTGTTTCAATTGTTTTATCGACGCCTCATTAGTGGTTAATTCTTTTGAAACCTCAATAACCATCGAAGTGGTTAAATTCATTTTCCCTTCTTCAATAATAGAAGGAGTTTTCATTAGTCCCTTGTCAAATTTAGGCTTAAATGTGTACGAGCCTTTACTCTGTAAAAATTCAAAGTTGGCTCTGGGGCTTGGTTTATAAACGCGTAATTGATAATCATGGCTGACAATAGCGCAGCCACCTAAAGCAATATCGAATGTTGCTGATAGTTGCCGCTGCATTGCATGAGTAAATCCAAGATAATGAGTAATAGCTGGGAAGCCCCAGGTGAAGCCCGCAATGCAATTGGCATTTTGAATTTGTATGCGACTTAATACTAAGTACTGGCTCATTACATTACTCCTGTGTAGCGATGAATTCGCGAAGCTGAGGACTAAACACATCTTTCCACAGACGCTGCTGAGTGAGTGTCAAATTCAATTGTTTATGCTTGAGCTGTCTATTTAACCACTCTGCAAAATCGTCAGAGACTTCAGACAGCCATTGCTTTTTATTTCTCTCTTGAATTGCCTCCTCATCATCCCTACCCGGCTCCAGAAGTAATTGCTGGGGTAAAGTCAGCGAAGATTTTTGAGTCCAGCCTTTTTCATTGTTTAATAAACTGAACTTTATGATTTCAACAAAAAAGGCCTGAGCAATGTCACTTACATACCCCACGATAGCCTGGTGCATTTCAGGCTTTTTACTACCGATTCCTTTGGATTTGATGACTAATAATAAGCGCTGCAAGTCTTTTACTTCGTCCTTCAATTTGAAACTCAACTGCCGATTAAAAAGATTGGTTTGATTCAGGGAAAGTTTCTCGTTTGATTGCCATTTGGGTGGTGAGCAGGGTAATAGTGTTAGCTCTCCAAAACGATCTTTATTAAGGGATGAAATATTGCTATGCGCCTTTACGCTTCGAGTAAGCGTTAAAGTTGCCTTATTGGAATAAGAAGTTGCAATCTTTTCGTCAAATTTCTTCTTGCTCTTTTGCTCTCTAATTGATTTATGCCCTTCATTAGATAGCTCCCTAAATTTTAAAAATAGAGCATGTGCCATTGTTGACGATACTAATGGCAATAATAGATGGTACTGCTGGTTTTCAATTGGGTAATAAACTTGCTTCGATAGGAAATGACTGGTTTTATGATCACTGTCGTAAGCTTGTTTAAAACATGAAATCCAATTCTCTATATATTCCTTGTTGTCAGTTAAATGCTCAAAGGCTGTTCGATCATCTTCTTTAACATAATCTAGCAAGCTTTTGTCGTTGATTTGAAGCGTCAGGATTTCACCAGCTGGGGCAGATGCGGCATTGGCAGTTGCAGTGTCAGTCTCCAGCCACTTAAGCATATTTGTCGTTAAATAGGCATGATTAGACGATGTGGTTTTATCAAAAATACTCGAGCCTTTACTACTGGAGTGTGTGAGCTTGGCGACATGTGTTGCAAAACTGATATCACTAGCTTTTACTGCCCACTGGTTTAGCCATGCAGTGGGGACGTGCTCTTGATTAATGATATGTAATGTTTCTCTGTACTCCTGGGTAATATCTAAAACCAGGTTATCTATTTGATGTTCGCCCAATAAAAACAATAGTGCCTGATATTTACTTTGTTGAAATTCAAGCGCAGATTGAGCTTTGTCCTTCTTTTTGCTGATTAAAATCTTTAGTGGCTCATGTGACTTTCCAAAAAAGGTTTCTGCAGCCTTAGTCAGACGAATATTAATGCCTCCTATGCCTTTATTAGGTTTTTCTTTTAACAGCGCCAATTCTTTTTTATCTCGACGTTCAGAAATATAACGACTAATTTCTTGCGCCATTAGTTTTGATTCATCACTACTATTCATCAATATACTCATCCTTTGTCAGTTCCTTAAAAACGCCCAAATTTTCGTGATATTTCCAACGAGCAACTTCATCGTTGCTACTTCTTCTCAGTTGAAGATGTGAAAACTTTTTATATGCATAATCTTCTGAAATGTCGAAGAGAGCTATTAACCGATTCATGCTTTTGGTAATGGACAGGTCGAACCAGGAAACATTGTTTTCTGCCATTAATAAATCTTTAGAGCCTAATGTGTAAATATCAGTGCTCGTGTCATATTTTGCGGGATATTCGCGCGGTCTCTTTTTTTGCCAAATACATTTTTGGTGATAGCTCATATTAAAGTTGTAATCGTCTGTTACCTGCGACTGCCTAAATGGCTGATTTCTCTGTATTTCACCGCTCCAGGTTACATGATTTTGCCACCATAATTTGGCAGAGTTTTCTTCATTTTCGTTACCAAAGAGTCTGATGTGTTGGACGATATGTTCGAGTTCATTAAAGCTTTTAAATCTCTTGGGTATGTCATCAGTCAATGCAAAAGGTGGTGAAATTCTAGCAATTCTCGGAATCGCACTGATCGTAGTATATTCATTCTCACCCAAGAGGTTTGAAAGTAGAGGGCTATAAAATCGGCGCTGAGCAGTTTCAAAACCAGGACGGCAATAAGCAGGTGATTCACCTTTTAGAGCCTTAAAATTTTCATCCAGAATAAAAATGTTTTCAGAGATTGGGATTTGTTTTCTATGCCGCTGTACACGCCCCGCCAACTGTATGATTGAGCGCATTGAGCTTGGCTCCACAATGGCCCAGTCGTAGTCGTGATCGCGCCCAACTTCGGCGACTGAGGTCGCCAATACTACAAAGATATGATTAGTAAGGTGGCTGTTATTGATCGTTTCTTCAATACCGCTGTCTTTCCACCATTGTGTTTCATCATGGCGGGAAAGCGCCTTGTCGAGATTTTCTTCAATTTGCGAGCGCAACGCTAGCGGATATTGACTGTGGTAGACACAATAATAAATTTTCGTATCTTCTGAAGATTGTATGGCATACAAGTGTTTAGCTACCGAAACTAACGGATCTATATTCGCCATTCTTATCAGGCCAATCGAGACCTTCTTTTGGGAACTGTGTACAACGCAATTTAGTTGATGCAGCGGGGCGATTGATGAATGAATGGTATGTGCAAAGACTTCACTGGGCTTTAAACCTTCCTGCATGCTGATAGGAATAATTTTTGCCTTTCTTAGATTTTCCGCTTTATTGGTGAGCTTATCAATTCGGCTGTTGATGAATTTTGTATGTGCCGCGCCAAAATCATCGAGTGAGTTTACTGCGTGGCTCATGGGCTTTTTATATTCATCGAACCAGGCGCAGCAAATCGTATCAGATACACCTTGCTCACCATTAACCTGGGTGTAGTGCTTTCGACCTTGCTGATAAGCATCAAATAATGCCGATGCTAACTCAGGTGGAATGGTTGCTGTTGATAGCAATACTTTTGATCCCAACATGCCTGCCCAATTAACGAGTCGGCATAAGGCAGGGAGGTCTTCCAGACCAAAATCATCCGGTTCATCCAGTACCAGGTCTGAGGTGAGTAGCCTAAGCATAGGGGCTATTTGTCTTCCTCCGCGCAGGCCATCTGTTGCCGGGATCAGATAATCAATAGTGCTTACCAGAACAGGCGCCTGTATTAATTTTAATATTTTCGCATCATGTTCAACATATTCAGCAAGAATGCTATCGTGGTCGGGGAGCTGATGGTGGAGTTGAAGCTCGTCTTTTAACAGCGACTCGGCTGACTCACTGCCTAGCTGTTGCTCCTGGCTTAGTTCTTGTTCACGACCTAATTGGTGTAAATCTTTAACGGCTTGCGAACCAATTAAAACAGCCAGTTCTGCATAGGAGAGGTGTAAATTATTTTTTAATGCTTCGCCTGTTTGCAATGTCAGTGTTCTTAAACCAAGAGCTACACTAAAGCGACATTCATTTTCCTCTGATACCCCAAACATAATACGTGCGTTTGCCCTGGTTTTACCTTTTCCGGTTGATGCCATATTAACCCCAAAAAAACCATGATCTTTACTTTCATCGCGTAGTTCCTGGGCTTTAGTAAACGCATTATCCTGCCAACCAAAGTCAGCCTTATATTCTTTTTCAACGGCTTGAGTAAATGATTTATTGGCTTTTAAGCTGGGCAATGACTTTTTCAGACCAGGGAGTTTTCTTGCAATTTTTCGGGCATGGGCACCCACGGCAATATTATGCTCATCCAGTTTTTGTTTTTTATATTTACCTGTCTCTGAATCAAAACCTGTATTGGCATAAGCTTGATAATTCCTGTCTTGCCACTCTTTTGTTACTTCTGTTTTTGAAGAATAGTAATGATCGGAAAGCATGAGTGATAATCGCGCCAGGTGCGCGGTAAACCTTTGCTCCAGCCAGTCATCGGCAAATATTCGTTCAAGCCTTAATGTTTCATCCGCAATAATACTGACTTGCGTTTGCCATATTGCGCTTTTAAAGGGTGTCCCATAGGGAAAATGCCAATTCTGTTCAATTGTATCTGTACCCCAATCTTCGGTAAGACATTGTGGCGAATTCCAGCAGGCCTCAAAGTATTCATTTAACCACGAATCAATATTCTGTAGAGACGGCGGGTTGCCCCCTGTTTTCGGGTATTGAGGCAGGCGATGGTGAGAAACAATCAGCCAGGCGACAATTTTTGCAATCGGCTCAAAGTTAGTAAAAGGATTCTTTATATTCGTGTTCAGGCCATCCCTTAATAATTCAAGATTTTTAAGCATGAGTTCTTCTGCCTTATTATCGATATTTTTTAGTGCCTGTAACCACTCGATATCTTTTTTACCATTAACGAAGGCTTGAAATAATCTGAATGAAACCCACTCATGTCGATAAGGCTCAAAGCCTTTTCCACGATAATCAGGCTCAAGTTTATTTTGAAACAAAAGCATTGACTTTCCAATGTCATGAAAAAAACCGGCCAAACAGGCGAGTAAAGCAATAACTTCGGAATTCATATTGAAAGACTCAGCTATATCTTTTGACACCAATGTGAAATTCACCGGTACAACCCCCTGCGCATTAAACTTCCCCCTGTTCCCCACAATCCACACCAGCTCACTTCGACTCCTCGACCTCAACCAGTGACAACTCACCGCCGTATTCTTACTCGCCGTTTTCCGCAGCAGTTTCTTCACCGCCAGCAAACCTTCATTAGTAATCACGGTTTGCCAGGTTCTATTGCCGATCCGGTTGGCGAAGGCATCGAGCACTCTGCGTGTCCGGTTGAGGGCTTTCTTTTCGCATTGCGATACGAAGGTGACCATCATCAGGTTTTATCTGTTCCTTTTTTGATGCGTTTATTTCCGGGAGGCAAGTAGTTATTGTCAGTGACCACTTTTTTACCGGTTTTTGCTTCCAGCTCTTTTCGTGCCCTTTTGGCAATATTGCCGCCTGATTTGGCGGATGTTTTATTTTCATCCATTCCTGTCGATTCATCAGTTTCGGCGATTTGGCGGGTGGATAGTTCGGCAAGTGCGGTAAAGATTAATTCTGCCTCACTCATGTGATCACGTAAATTCTGGCTGCTCAGCCCTTTAAGATTTTTGTGTTCTTTGACGCTGACTTCTGCCCATTCCTGATGAATGATGTTGGTGAGTATGGCGAATTCTTTACCTTGTTTGATGTCATGTTCACCCCAGTAATCGGTGAGTTTGTTGCGGGTTTCCTGTCCGGTCATCCGTTGTTGTATCCACTTTTTGCTGCGGCCATGTTTTTGCCAGGTTTCCCTGGCTCGGTTCAGCGATATGGCCGGGTCTGCCATTTCCTGCATGCGTTCATAACCCACTTTGGCTAACCAGAGCTTGATCGGCTCGGCTTTAGGGCTGGGAACGGATTGTACGAGTCGCAGTAAGGTTTCTGCGGTGGCAACGTCAGTGAGATATTTTTTCCCGTCAGCAGCGATTAATTTCAGTCGGTGACAATCTGTCACCGACTGACTGCCTTCTTTTTTCAGTCGTTGTTTCAGCTTGTTCCAGTATTTTCTGGCAGTCTGATAATCGGCCTGTTGTGTTAATACCTGCATGATATCAATCACTGAAAACCACCATACTTCAGTATCTTCATCGTATACCCGGCGTATCTGATAATCTTCGAATAGGGTCATGTCATCATTCATTTAAACTATTTCCTGTTCGTTGTTTATGGAAGCTTTTAGATGATATGTTTCATGATGTTGTAAGGCGATTGCCTTTACCTGATCGAACATAAAATCAAGCGCCTTATGCTGGGTGAAGTTTTGCAGGCATTGCTGACGAAATTCCTGTTCGGTGGCTCCCTCTTTGGCACAGATGAAGGCCCACGGTAATACCAGTGTATCTTTGATCAGATCGGCCACATCGAACACCAGCGCGCCCCTGCGGGTTTTGCCGTGCATCACGGCGAATCCATGCGGGATGCCGAGTACCCATAGCGTGGTGGCTGCCAGTCCATAGGCCAGATAGTTGCCATGATTGAGGAAGGCATTGGCAGCGTCCACACTGTCGTGCTGACGCACAAAGTCTTTCTGTCGGGTGTTATTGGCGGCTATTTTGTACAGGCTTTTGGTGAGCTGTGCCTCCATTAACAGAAGCTTTGTGACATCGGTGGATTGTTCTATCTGCAGGCTGAATGACGCCAGTGCACGTTGTAGATCCTGGTCATCGGTATGAAACCCTTCATTCTGTAAATCCCGGTCATGACTCCAGACGCTTTGCAGGTATTCGATGCGGCGTTGTTGGAATTGTTTGGCAACCTGAAGTCTTTTCGCTTCGTCGAACCAGAAAGCCATCCAGCCCTGTACATATTCAGTCGGTCGATATTCACTTTGCGGGCTGAGCCATTCAATTTCATTAGCGGCTATCAGCGGCGTGCCACCAGTGCCACTGAACCCGATCAACACGCCAGCCGAGGCCAGCATTCTGACTGCCGCCTGGGTAATGGATGTACCGGTACCGAGTAGAATGCAGGTGGTATTCGCGATGGGGATATTCCAGTATTGCTTCTCGACCTTTTCTTCGGTCAGGTACAGCACGCGCCCACTTTTTTGCATGACGCGGCATTTTTCCAGATAAAAGATGTTGGCGCGTTTAGAGTGCAGAATGGCTTTCAGATCGGTTAAGGCTTCCATGCTTCTTAACTCACCTATTTTCCCGGCCTGTTAATGCTTCAGGAATCCAGTCCCCAGGCACTCGGGCGTAGGCATTTACAAAATCTGGGGTAAGAGAATTCTGTAGCAGAGTGATTATTTGCATGATGTCCTTATTTCTCGTAATTCATCCTGATTATAAGCGCCAGGTAGCTCACTAGAAGAGCCACTTAAAACTATTTTCTGAAAAACTTCCTGTTTTATTATTTAAGTGCAATTCCATTTAGTCCTTGAGTAATTTACCCATATGAGATGGGTATAAAAATTAAACTATAAAGAATATTGTCATTAACAGTGCTTTTTACCCTCTCTGACAACCATCTGCAATATAATCCAGCGAAACGTCAGCCCCAATGCTTAAGTACGCCACTGCACATGATATCAATGACTCTTTTCTCTGGCATGTAGGCATAAACCGATTGATATCGTTCTCATCACCTGACAGGTAAAAAGATTGCATAAGCTGATTAGAATCTGCCGTCTGCTTGATCGCAAATAAAAAATCGACCGTAGATAATAACCTAAAGTTATTTCAGAACAGATAACTATTTGCGCTGGAAATGACGGGAATTCTTGGCTTTCAAAAAAAGCTTATCATTTTTTTTATATGCGACACCGCCAGAATGCTATGCTAATTTTTGCGTAAGGTAATCTTAACGTGCTCACCTGACTGTGACGCACCTACCCAAGTTGCATTTCAAACAGTTCACCGATGAGAATCACCACTTACAAAGAATACTTCATGGATTCGCTCCCAAGACCATCGGCTAGAACCCTGTAATAATCCGCTTCAGGTGCTCAGCATCCTCTTCAAGATCATCGAATGCATAGGCATTCAGAAATTGTCTACGCCATAGTATGGTTCGATCGGTTGCGCTTAAAGAAGCTTCATCGCAGACTTCACCCCAGTGGCTAATGATCGATTTTATCTGGTTTTCAGCAATGTCGATGGCTTCTTTTCGGGACAGCAGAAAATGCCCGACCGCATCAAAGCAGGACGAAAGCCGGCTCATGCGGTCGTTACCGGTTATCAGCATGGCCTGGGATGTCTCATTACCAGTACGTGCCTGCGGACAGATATCGTAGGCCGGTGTTAGCTCCAGTACTTGCCCATCCCAGAATGCGGCACGGTTGCGCGCATGATCATCCGTATTGCCACATAGGACGTTAAAAACCAGCTTTGAATACAGCTCTAACAGTGTTGACTGGGCATCGACAAAACGATGTCGAACAAGCTCTGCGTGGTCTTCGTAACTGGCATATCGCGCCATCATTTCATCCAGTGACAGCATGGTCAGCGCAGATACCATGGCCTTACGCTGCCAACCGGAAACCTAACGTGTTCGATCGAAGCGCTCAATCAGTAACACATCTTTATTCAGTGAACGGGTTAGTGAAACCGATGCAGCATCAATGCCAGCCAAAGCTGCCAAACGCATGGCTATAAACTCAGCCTTGACCACACTATACAGGTCATTGGCGGAGGAAAATTTGGTGATATATTTCTTTTCACCGCCTTCAATCTGAGCCAGCATTAATTTGCAAACACACGATATACCCGAAATATACCCGAAAACTTTTTAAACAGGCAAAAAAAAGACCTAGCAAAAGCTAAGTCTTTGTTCTACTTACAGAATAAGTGGCGTCCCCAAGGGGATTCGAACCCCTGTTACCGCCGTGAAAGGGCGGTGTCCTAGGCCGACTAGACGATGGGGACACTGTACAAGCTTGCGCTTGATTTGGTGGAGCCAGGCGGGATCGAACCGCCGACCTCAACACTGCCAGTGTTGCGCTCTCCCAGCTGAGCTATGGCCCCCTTGAGAGAGCGCGTACTTTAATAGCGACACCCCCTTCTGTCAAGCGAAAATCCCCCCTCACTAAAAGTTTTTATTTTATTTTTTATTGTCTACAAAAACCTCGTCAAAACATTGCTATGATTACAGTCAAATTTAGATAAATGAGAATAATAATGAGACAAGTTTTAATTACTGGCGGTGCTGGTTTTATCGGTTCCCATACGGCAGATCTACTCATGCAGAATGGTATCCCGGTCAGAGTGCTTGATAACCTGAGTTCTGGCTTCAGGCATAACCTGCCGCAGAATCACGAGTTGCTGGAGTTTGTCGAAGGCGATATCAGGGATAAGGATATGGTCAATCAGTGTATGCAGGGGGTAACACATTGCCTTCATCTGGCGGCTCAGGTATCCGTAGTGGCGTCACTGGAAGACCCGGAGTTTTCTGCGCAGCAAAACATTGTCGGTTTCGTGAATGTTATCGAAGCGGTGAAAAACCATGCCGTGAAACGGCTGGTGTATGCATCATCTGCGGCGATCTATGGAAACCCGGTCGTGATTCCCTTACCCGAAGATGTCGATAAAACCCAGCTGTCTCCGTATGGACTGGAAAAACAGGTGAATGAGCAGTACGCCGAGCTGTACCGTTATCTATACCAGGTCTCTTCCCTGGGTCAGCGCTTTTTTAATGTGTTCGGCCCGCGTCAGGATCCCAAGTCGCCTTATGCTGGCGTGATCGCGTTGTTCGTTGACCGCATTTCGGAAGGCAAACCTTTAACCATTTTCGGTAATGGCGAACAGACGCGCGACTTTATCTATGTGGGAGATGTCGCGCGGGCGAATGTGGCCGCTCTGGAAAAAAAGGCTGCAGGTGCCTGTAATATTGCGACAGGAACCAAAACCTCGTTACTGGACCTGGTTCAGGTTTTATCGGATATAACCGGTAAACAGTCAGCACTAAGCTTTGCTGAGCCACGTGAAGGCGACATTGTACATTCGCTTGCAGTGACCACTAAAATGAATCAGGAACTGGGACTGAGCGCTCACACCAGTCTGAAACAGGGCCTGGAAAAGCTCATCGCCAGCTCTCGATAAAAGCGTTGCAACATGCGTTATTCCTTATTTCTGTATCCGCATGTAACGGCCGAGTCTCGCATCATAAAATCGGAACTGATCGACACTCTGGCGGAGCTGGATTTTTTGCAACGCTCAGAATCATCACAGCAACTCAGCGGTGGACCGCAACTGATGGACTTCATCACCTTTCTCGGTTGCTCGCCCGCTCTGGAATCCGCTGAAATCCGTTCGGTAATCTTGCTCCATCAATTCGATCAGATCAACGCACTCGGTGGTGAAGCGATAGATGCGATCCGTTATCCGGGCTGTAAACACTTGCTGCGCAATAGCGCTGATTTGATTAGCGATTATCCGGCTTTAACACTATGGATCTGCCCGGAATGTGGTCAGCAAGGGGCTGTTGAGGATATTAACTGGCGAAAATCGGCTGGCTTTTCAACACTCTTCATCGAAATCAGCCCGATCTTCCCGAAAGAAGCGATACCCTCGGATCGGCTGTTAAGCGTGCTGAATGAGACGACTCAATCCAGCTGGCACTGGTTTTATTCTAAAAGCAGTGTACGGCTTGACACATAATTATAACCTTGTAACAAATTGATTATCCCTGTTAACTATTTTTCCGGTATAAATCATAAAACAATCCAGGTGGAGGCAGCATGAGCAAAGCAGAACTAGAACATATATCGCCCAAACAGGCTTACGAGATGATCCAGCATGAACCTAATATGGTTTTTGTGGATGTACGCTCAGAGATGGAGTTTCTTTTCATAGGACATCCTGTCGGTTCAGTGAATATTCCCTGGATCGAAGAACCCGACTGGGAAATCAATCCGCACTTTGTCAGAGATATCCGAAAACTGATACTGGGAGGCGTTATCTGTACGGAGCAGAGTCGATGTGCACCGATCGTATTAATCTGTAGAAGTGGAAAACGCTCGGCTGAAGCAGGCCAGCTGTTGATCGAATCGAAGTTTAATCGGGTTTATAACGTCGATACAGGCTTTGAGGGTGATCTGGATGAAACGCATCATCGCAGCTCTGTAGGTGGCTGGAGACATGATGGTCTGCCCTGGGAACAGTGTTAACACCCAGAGCAGACCCTTTAACGGTATATCAGTTAGATTAAAGCGTTAGGAAAACGACTTTATTATCTAGCTGGTGCTGGTGGTGCCTGTGGAGCTGGAGGAGCGCCATAAGGACCAGGACCATACATTGGAGGCATTGGAGGAGCGCCGTATGGGCCAGGACCGTACATTGGAGGAGCGCCATAAGGACCAGGACCGCCAGGACCAGGACCGAACATTGGTGGAGCACCATATGGGCCAGGACCGTACATTGGAGGAGCTCCGTATGGGCCATTATTACCAC
>JACKQG010001450.1_pt1 | contig 32838 bp, 31 predicted proteins | sample 8237621 | NCBI WGS metagenome assembly JACKQG01 (sample SAMN15677084, study PRJNA649215) | marine metagenome | biome: marine; feature: Black Sea; material: saline water; isolation source: suspended particulate matter (SPM) from the Black Sea western gyre | collected 2013-06-09/2013-06-10 | depth...
ACGGAGAGATGATTTTTACTCGGTTCCCATATTTCTTGGTGAGGTAATCACTCAATTCCTTCTCAAGTTCACGCTGATTCGGTATTTTGCCGCTGTCATTTTTTTCGGTTGAAAATACTCCTTCTTTTTCCATTATGTCAGACTCCTTCTATCAGACCACGTTAAGTGGTTGAATAGTTGAGTGGTTAAGTCGTTATTATTTTTCCGTCAAGTTTCAATCAAACCCCGCAACGGGGAAATCATCCCGGAGGCGGGATCTGGTAATGTCCCATTTTGTTGGGAAGTGTTTCACCATGGGATATTCATCAATATATTCATTAGCCCCGTGATTTCAAGTTCTATGGTCCCTGTACCGCAAAAACATGTCCTACGGCATTCTGAATCAAAGGGACTGCAGGTCCAACAAAGATCAGCATCTGTTGATGGTTGCTTTATGTCCCGTTTAAATCGGGGGCGCGATGGTAACCAGTACACGCAAATCACTCTTGGCCCTTATTCCATGGGGCTCGCTGATATCAGAAATCAGGACATCGCCCGGTTCGGCGGGTAGCGTTGCGCCCTCTTTCGCCAGAAACTCCCCCTTGCCTTCAAGCACGGTAATGCTCAACTGGCCCTCAATATCGTGTGAGTGGATTGGTAATTCCTGGCCGGCCCTGAAGTTGAAGTTCAGAATTTTGAAGTACGGAGAGTCATGCACCAGGAATCTGCTCATGTGCAGGTCGTTAAATTCGTTTTCCTTAAAAAGCTCTATTTTTTTCATCAGTCTTCCTCCTTTTATCCACCTGTGGGACTTTCCACCCCGTTCGCCCTAAGATTTCCCCGAATCGTTCGCCTCTAAGACACTCTTTTTGGTAATAGTCCAAACAGTCGTCAACCACCATCATTAAATCTTCTGGTTTATGGATGCCAGCCAATTCCATAGCCAACCTGGGATGCCTTCCCAGTTTGCCGCCTACCATGATGCGGTACCCGATATTGCCTTCTTTAAGACTCCCTGTTGGACAAACCGGGATGCACTGACCGCATGAAAGACAGCGGGAATCATCAATAACGGGATGCCCGTTTTCTATTGAAATCGCATTTTCCCTGCAAGTTTCGAGACAGGCCCCGCATTCGCTGCAGTCTTGATCTGAGACTTCCGGCCTGCAAGCGCCAATAATTCCCAAATCAACTATTTGAGGCCGGGAACAGGCATTGGGACAGTCAGAGATGGAAATCCTGAACTCATGGTGCATCTTTAACGGGCCTTTCACCCGTTCCTTCAGAAAGGCCTTCAGCTTCCTACTATTTAATTCTTGCTCCAGTTTTTCCGTTAAACCATCTGAATTAACAGCCCTGTTGGGACAACCCCCCGGACCAAAACAGCTCTCAACCTGAAACCCCCTGACCTCCTCTTCCATTCGGTTCAGAAACCATTCCCGGCAGGTGCGCACATGTTTTACGGTCACCTGATTGCTCTTGCAGCGGACAGCCTCTTCTTCCACACGCTTTTTCACCCTTTTTCGTACAAAAAACGGGACCCGGGACAGATCATCTTTTGCATCTTTAGTCCATTTCATAGCCAAGTTCTTAACTCCCTAAAATTACCAACCTGGATTTATTGTGAAGATACATAGTCTTGTTAAAAGGTATCGATTATTTCACCATTTTTTACAAAAGAAACGATGGCTTTGTGTGTTTTACGGTATCCCCTCATTGCAGTTTCAAGTCTCTCATGAACCGGATCATCCTCCCCTAAGAGCTTGCGAGATTTCCCTAAAAGTCCTTCACCTTGTTTCATATATTCGGTCATCTCGTTTAATATTTCCTTACGTTTTCTATGCCTTTCCCGTTCCTCATCAATAAGAGGCAGCAGTCGCTGAATTGAATATTCGACCAGGGCATCTCGTGAGGCATCAAGATCCTTTGACGCATCATTTAAGCAGCAAAGTGTTTTCCGACTGATAACGTATGTTTTCTGAATTCGTTTCAACCTGCTAAAATGTTCAGGTTGAACCCCGGACGCAATTAAACCTAAAGATCGTCTATCTTCTATCAAATGGTCAAAAAGAGATTTCTGCCTTATATTGAGATGAGCTGCTACAACACTCATGGTGTTGATGGCATTCTCCGTGAGCTTAAATGTCGCCCGTACAGACTGCCGGCCCCTCAGATCGAAGGATGAAGGGAGGGACATTTGATTTCTATCTATGTCATCCCGCCTGCTTTTTATCCCTCTCATACATACCTCCTGTATGTTTGCCTGGAAATTTAGGGGGTTCCATTACTTTGGTATAATTGACTATTAAGTAATATGATCAGTTGTATTATTATTTTTGTTGACACAGTCTATTCTATACTTATCTTATTGTCAAATGGAATTTAAGAGATTCCGTTTTCACACATAAAACAGTGTTTCAAAAAAAAGTATATGAAAAGGAGATAGCAATTATGACACTCGCAGTTTCAAGAACATTTCGCAAACCCTTTTGGGTGACTCCGTTTGGAACGGAAGGACGGAGGGATTTCTTTTCTGACAGGTTATGGCCCGAATTGCTGAAGGGTAAAGATGAGGATTTGGCCCCGAATATCGACTTTATCGAAAAGGAAGGGAAATATTTCCTTAATGCAGAACTTCCTGGTCTAAAAAAAGATGATATTTCCATTTCCATCGAAGACGGCTATGTAACCGTCAGCGGCAAGAAAGAAGTAAATAAAGAGGAAGAAGGGACCAGTTATTACCTCAAAGAGACAAGAAACGGCTCCTTCAGCAGAAGCTTTCGATTGCCGGGAAAGGTGGATAAAGAGAATGTGGATGCGACCTTTAAGGATGGCGTGCTAACCGTAGCCATGCCTCTGGAAAAAGAAGCCGAAACCAAGAAAATTGAGATCAATTAGAACCGTCAAACATCAAGAAAAAGGCCGGGCCATTGGGACCCGGCTTTTTTTGGAATGAGAACAAGACAACTTTCTCGTTAGACCTCCTGTTTTTCCTTTCTGAACACATATTTGAGGCTGTCTTAATCTTCACGGTCTCGTAAAAAGTCTCCAAGGCCGTCACTCCCGCGAACGCGGGAGTCCATAAATAATTGATTGCCCTGGATTCCCGCGTTCGCGGGAATGACAAAAACAGGTGTGTGACCTCTTACGAATTCATAAAGTCTTATTCCAAAAGCTTTTTCTCCCCGATCCTACGCCCGCTGTCGGTCAGGAAGGATTTCTCGATAATATCGGTCAGCTTCTCAGCGTTCGCAGGGTCCTCTTTTTGCCTTTCTTCCAGGCTTGCCAGTTGATCCGCATCATGGACACTTTTAAAATTAATGGTTTCATCATTGTCAGGATGATTATGATGTCCGATAATGTCGCATACTTCATCGATTAGCGCTTCTTTGGCCCCAAGTTTGTTCAGGATCTCCCTCGCAACGGGCGGTCCTTCCTTACCCCTGTATTCGGGTGCACTGCTCTGATGTTTTTCCTCGGCTGCCTTGATCCCGATATTATAAAGATATGCAGCACAGAGTATGACCGCAAGATTGCCGCTTTCTTCCCTGCCTATCTGCTCTGCATATCTTGCCACACGGCTGGCATGACCGATCCGTTTGAAATCCTGCCTAAGGTACCGCTTCATTTCAATGGCGACCCTGTCCTTGAGCAGGTCCTCTTTCTGTGCAAGGAGCTCGGGCGGAAGATCCCCGATACACTGTTCCGCGTACTGACAGTATGAGGCACAGCCAAAGTCAAGTTGAGGGTTCAGGAAGCGGTGGCCGCATTTGGAGCATTTGCGTGTGGTATCATCCTTGAAGAACTCTACCTCAGTCCCGCATTCGGGGCACTTGACGTTGAAAATGGCCCCCGGCTTCCAGTACTGGCTGTCCTGTCCCGGACATTTCATTGTTTTTCTCCTAAAGTTGAAACCTGAAACTGAGTATGCAACCAACCCCAGTTTCAAGTTTCCAGTTTCAGCCCCTACTTCCCAGCCATCATTGCCTCGATATCTGCCTCGACTTCACCAGTCGGTTTGATATCGAAATTCTCCACCAGTACATTGAGTACAGTCGGGGAAACAAATGCCGGAAGTGTCGGCCCTAAACGGATCCCTTTGACCCCTAAGGAGAGCAGTGCCAACAGAACTGCAACCGCTTTCTGCTCATACCACCCGATATCAAAAGAGATCGGGAGATCATTGATGTCATCCAGTTCAAAGACCTCTTTCAGTTTAAGTGCAATCACGGCTAAGGAATAGCAGTCGTTGCACTGCCCTGCATCGAGGATCCTCGGAATCCCGCCGATATCGCCAAGGTCAAGCTTGTTGTAACGGTATTTGGCGCATCCTGCGGTCAGGATAACCGCATCCTTGGGAAGCTGCTCGGCAACCTCGGTGAAATAGTTCCTCGACTTGTGGCGGCCATCGCAGCCTGCCATTACAACAAAGCGTTTAATAGCACCTGATTTCACGGCATCCACAACCTTGTCCGCCAAAGCTAAAACCTGGGCATGGGCAAATCCGCCAACGATTTTACCGGTTTCAATTTCAGTGGGAGGATTGCATGATTTCGCAAGCGCTATCACTCCGGAAAAGTCTTTGGCGCCACCCTCTTGCCTCTTCTGGATATGTTTAGCGCCTGGATATGAGACCATTCCCGTGGTGAAAAGCCTGTCCAAATATGTGTTGTCTTTTTTCAGAGGAACAAGACAGTTGGTAGTCAATATAATCGGACCGTTAAAGGATTCAAACTCCGGGTTCTGACGCCACCATGAACCGCCGTAATTCCCCACAAAATGCTCATATTTCTTGAATGCGGGATAGTAATTGGCCGGAAGCATTTCGCCGTGGGTATAAACGTCGACCCCACTCCCCTCGGTCTGCTTCAACAGCTCGTCCATATCCTTTAAATCGTGCCCGCTGATAAGGATACCGGGGTTGTTGCCAACACCGATATTGACCTCTGTAATCTCAGGATTTCCATAGGCTGTGGTGTTTGCCTCGTCGAGAAGGGCCATGGTGTTGACCGCCGTCTCTCCACATTTCATGACCATGGCGACCATTTCATCCACGGACAGGTCCCTGGTGGTGGACGCTAACGCCTCCATCATGAGCTGAAAGATCTCTCCCTTTTCAAACCCTAAGATCGCCGCATGATCTGCATAGGCAGCGACTCCCTTCAACCCGATGACCAGCAGCTCCCTTAGGGAACGAACATCTTCATTTTCGGTTGCAAGAACGCCGATCCCTTTTGCCTTATCGTAAAACGCCGCCTCATCATCTGAAGACCAGACCGCAGAGTCATGCAGTTGTTCTGAGGACTCTTGACCGTTTTTTTCTTTGTACGCGGCCATAAATTGTAATTTAAGATCTTCCCTGACTTTCAACGCTTCTTTGATAAGGCCAATAATCCGATCGTTATCCCAGGCAACATTGGTTATGGTGGTAAAAAGGGCTTCTGCAATAAAAAGACCGGCCTTCCGATCCTCGATATCGAGTTCCTTCGCCTTCTCTCCATAAATGGAAATCCCCTTCAAGACATAGATTAACAGGTCCTGAAGGATGGCGGTCTCCTCCGGTTTTCCACAGACCCCCTTTACCGTACATCCCTGATTCTTTGCCGTTTCCTGACATTGAAAACAAAACATGGTTTTTCTCCTTTCTTAATTTCTTGAGGTTTTTATTTTTGGCATATTCAGATTCATGCCGCTGTCTTCTCTCTAACTTGTCTTCATTATGAGGGCATAAGTAGAAATTGTCTTTGATCTAAGTCAAGAAATCCACTTTTTTCTCATTTTTTTTCATATCCTGTCAAAAAATCCTATGAGAAATGAAAGCTTGTCAGAAAAATGATTTCCGTATAGAATCTCTCTATTACCGTAGCAGAGGGAGAAGGTGGAAAAGGTTGTCCCCGGCAAAAAGGTGGGCTAAATAAAACATGGGGCCGATCAGTATCCGACTTATAATCCCGGTATGTGCAAAATTGTCAAGCAATATGATCCCGATCAGAACGAAGGGTCCGTACCGTCCAAAAGCCCGGTACTTTTGTGCTGCGGCAGGCGGGAGAATGTTTTCCAGGACGTGTGAGCCGTCGAGAGGAGGAAGGGGGAGCAGGTTGAAAATGCCGAGCCCTATGTTCATGAGTATCAGCCAAAGCAATGCCTGCACATAAACCTCCAAAGGGAGAATAAAGAAGCGAATGAATATTCCGGCCAGAAAAGCCACACATATATTGGCGAAAGGGCCGGCCAATGACATGATGATGGTGTCCCTCCGGGTATTCCTGAAATATCTGGTATCCACGGGCACGGGTTTGGCCCATCCGAAGTTGAAGATAAAAAGGCAGATGGCTCCCAAAGGATCGATATGGGGCAGGGGGTTCAGGGTCAATCGGCCCATCTGCTTTGCCGTGGGGTCTCCCAGCCAGAGAGCTGCCCTGCCGTGGGCATACTCATGAATGGTGATTGCGAAGAGCAAAACAGGTATTTTGACGATCCACTGGGTAATATCAAAAGACATAAGCGAATTCTCTCTATGATTTTTATTCTGAGCGCGTTACATATCAGCAAACGTGGAATACGGCAAGGGAGAAAGTTGGAAGTGCCTGAAATTTGATAAGTCCGGTAAAAAACCTCCAAGGCCGTCACTCCCGCGAACGCGGGAGTCCAGTCGCGCCGCGGCGGGATAATTTCTCTGGATTCCCGCGTTCGCGGGAATGACAATAACTGGTGTTGTATGGATTTTTTCATGGGCATAAATATTCAATCAACAGGTGGGGGGTGATTTTTTGTGAAGACAAGAGGAGCGGATCTTGCCGGATCCTGGTACCCCGGGGGAGAGTCTGACTGCAGGAGGGCCATTGAACGGTTTCTCGATCCCGAACTTCTTTGTCCGGATACCTGGAGAGATATTGTGGGAGGAATTGTTCCTCATGCGGGATGGGTTTTTTCCGGGAAAATCGCGTGTAAGGTCATCAAATGTCTCAGTGTTAAGGATGGGGCGGATACCTGCATTATCTTTGGCAGACACCTTCATTCGGCGAGTGACAATATTATAATGAAAGAGGGACAGTGGGCCACGCCACTCGGGGAGCTGGAGGTAGATGTGGATCTTGCCGCTCAATTGGCAGCAGAATTTCTTTTTGACGTTGAAACGACTTCCCGATATGATCACGACAATACCGTCGAGGTACAATTACCTTTTATAAAATACTTCTTTCCTGAAATCAGGATTGTCCCGATTGGACTTCCTCCAAATCCGGCGTCTCTGGATATTGCGAAGAGGGCGGTTGAGATATCAAAAGGCATGGGAAGGAAAACCATTGTCCTTGGGTCTACGGATTTAACCCATTATGGCCCGAGTTACGGATACACGCCCAAAGGCTCTGGTGAAGAGGCGGTTGAATGGGTAAAAACGGTCAATGATAGACGTGCAGTTGATTTAATGGTGGCAATGGATGAAAACGCGGTGATTGATGAATCATTTGAGAGCCACAATATCTGTTGTTCGGGAGCTGTAGCAGCAGCCATTGCTGCTATAAAGGAATTGGGCGCTGTAAGAGCGAAAGAAATGATATATTCAAACAGCTATGATTTGAGACCGGATAATAGTTTCGTCGGTTATGTCGGGATTGTCTTTGGCTGTGACTGAGGCCTGAGGGGGGCCTCCGAGTTGATTTTTTCGAAGGGAACTAAAAAAATAAAGAAAATTAAAGATGGACGAATGAATATTGCCGGAGACATAAAACACTCGAGCTCCGGTTCTCCTGCCTTTCAGGAACCGATCGGCAATGGCCGGGGAAATAAGAAAGATTCTCCATCGGGACGGGGAAGAATTAAGATCGATCTTCTGATTCACGATCTTAAGGTGCCTCTTGCAGTGATCGAAGCAGGGCTCATGGCGGTAACGAACCGGCAGGATAAATATGGTCCTGTTACCGAGCGACAAAAGAAGGTTTTCACACGGGCGCTGAGGAATACCAAGGTCCTGAAGACATTGGTAAATGATGCCCTGGAATTGGGGAAATCAAGGGAGGGGGTAATTAATTTCTCTAAATTCAAACTGTCAAACCTGATAGAGCAGGCCCTCGAGGAGATATTTGATCTGACCGATATCAGCGCTTTTGAAGAGATTAAACAATGCACCAGGTTGGACCAGGTCAGGGCAGTTTTGGAGAATAAAGGTGTTCATCTGTTTGTAGATGAGAATCTCTGGTGTGAGGAAATCTGTCAGGATCATGCAAAATTGAAACAGATTTTGAGAAACCTGCTGAGCAATGCACTGAAATATAGAAAAAGTATCGTGGAGTTGAAGGTTGTAAAGACAGAAGATACCATTGTCTTTTCTGTTAAGGATGATGGTGAGGGTATCCCGTCAGCTTTTCATAAGAAGATTTTTGAGTGCTATTTCCAGATGGACCCGGAGTACAGGGGTGCTTGCAGTGTCAGGGGTCATGGGCTGGGGCTGGCAGGTGTCATGGTGCTTGTGGAGGATCTGGGCGGCAAACTTTTTCTGGATAGTGATGAGGGTCTCGGTACAAAGTTTCTTGTCAAGATCCCGCTGAAAAACGAGAAATAGGACGTAACCGGTCCTCTGTTTCTTCAGATCGTCAGATCCTTTTGCATTGCCAAAAAATGCTCACAATAACGGTGCTGTTAAAGCATTTCTTCCATTTCATCTTTGCCGGCACGGAATTTTCGATCATACACGTCCCAGAATTCCCTGTCCTTTTCCTTCCACCCCTCTCCAAATTTACTGTCAAAATATGGTTCGAGTTTTTCAAACCAATCCGGCCCTCCTTTACCGTCTTTTTCACGCGGTTCCAGTATGTCGGTGATATAAACGGCAATCTCAGAGATACTGTCTTTGGGGATATAGGATTGCGCTCCCCCTTTGATAGATTTTACAAGATTGTCAGGGCTGACCGCGTGAGCCGTGAGCATCAGAGCCGGGATGTCTTTCTCGTTTGCTATTTCCAGAAGCTCGTAACCCCTGACTCCCATTATGTCAAGGATTGCCAGGTCATATTTGTTTTTGTTCAGGAACTTCTTTGCGGTCTCAAAATTCGGGGCGCTGTCAACAAGACACATATCAAGGATTTCGACCAAGGTTTCCAATATGTCAGGCTCATCGTCAACGATCAGGATTCGTTTTCCATCAAGAATGTTCTCCATACAGGACCCTCCTTCTTTTTTAGAATCAGGACTCCGGGAATATTAACCATACAAATGGTTGCCAGTCAATAGTTTTTGCGCGAGCCCTTATCAGTTGGAGCCGTTCACGTTTGGGAGGATCCAAATTTGATTGACATCGCGGGTCACATTACTTAACGTGTTATTGAATCAGAATCTGTTGAACGGAGGGTAGTTATGGATTTTATTGAAAAGGCAAAGATCAGATTGGAGCACTGGAAATCTCATAATGATCATCATTATGAGGAATACCAAATTTTTGCCGACCATCTTGAAGATGCAGGAAAGACAAAGTGTGCGGGGCATATCCGGGAAATGATCGACTTAACAGCGAAGATTGGTGATTGTCTGGGGAATGCCCTGCAGGAGATCGAGGAATGATCTTAAAACCCAGAAGAATGGTTTCTGAACCGGCAAAAGATCTTCGGTGTACAAACAGGAGGTAAGAAATGTGCGAGGCCCATGCCTATATCTTAGATGAGAAGGAAGAAAAAAGGATACTTGAAAGTGTTGATTTAGTGGAGTTTGATGGTGATGAGATAAGACTGGTCAATATTTTCGGCGAACAAAAGACATTGCGGGGCCGGCTTGCCCGCTATGACAGTAGCGGGGGCAGGATCGTCTTTGAAAAGGAGATCGATGATGCAGGAGTTAATTGAACAGGCAGCTGATATTATAACCGGGTCTCGAGTGACACTGGCATTGACTGGAGCCGGGATTTCTGTGGAATCCGGGATCCCCGATTTCCGCAGTGCTGGCGGGCTATGGTCCAAATATGACCCTGCTGAATATGCCACGATCAGCGCATTCAGGGCTGACCCCCGGAAGGTGTGGGCAATGCTGTGGGAAATGGGAGAGGTGGTGAGTCAGGCAAAACCTAATAACGCGCATCTTGCTATGGGGGAGCTTGAAACCATGGGCTTCCTGCATTGTATCATAACCCAGAATATTGATAATCTGCATCAATCCGGTGGTTCGAGAAACGTTATTGAGTACCACGGAAACTCGAGCACGCTTTCCTGCCTCTGGTGTGGGAAACGATACAAGGCCGAAGAAAAAAGAGATGAAAATCCTCCAAAATGCGAGTGTCAAAATGTGTTGAAACCGGATGTCATCTTTTTCGGCGAAGCTATTCCCGAAGAAGCAATGCGTCGATCCTTTGAGCTTGCCTCTTCAGCGGAGGCCCTGTTAGTGGTGGGGACTTCGGCGGTTGTCTCACCTGTCAACACGATACCGTCCATTGCCAAAGAAAATAATGCAAAGATCATAGAAATTAATAAGGAAAAGACTCACTTGACCGACAGCCTTACAGATATCTTTTTTCAGGGCAGCGCCGGGAAGATTATGCCTCAAATCGTAGAGGCTATAAAGAAAAAAAGAGCGCCGCTGCCTTGATTTCAGACCTCGTTTTTCAATTCTCCCTTCAGGCTTTTCAAAAATATTCTTCTCTGATCTGAATCCACAACTACCCGTAAAAAGGTATTTTTTACGGGTTGTCATTTTTTGTTGACAAGATCGAAAAATGGTATAAAGTAGCACGATTTGAAATGGCAGGTTCACAGTCTTTGAGTTGAATATCCGTAGTTCAGAAGAATGAGAAGAATGAGTTGAATTTGAGGGATGAAAATTGACCATTAAGATAAGCAACGTGGCATTAGAGAAGGTTTGCAAGGAGATAATCGAGACCATCCTGATCTGTCTTCCCAATGCCTTTAAAGGCACAGTCTACCAAATAGGCAACCCCCCTGAGATGATAGCCAGGCGGATTACCTCAGGGGTAATTGACGAAGGGCGGAAAGAGATATCATGGGGCCTGCCGGAAAAATCAGATTACAACTCGCCGGGGAAACGGTGGGGGGAATATCGGGATGAACCTGGCCGACCCTTAGAGGCCATGGCGTGGTGTGTAGAGCGACAGGAAAGCTGGACCGCCGAGGATCCTAAAAACGACACCCGGAGTGTCCGACTTCAGGTGGAAGGGGCCTGGACAGATTTCCACCATATGGAACCGGTCTTGATCAGAAAAAAAGATTTGTACTTCGGTAAAGAAAGACTGCTGGAATACCCCACGAACTATGACCGTGAGACACTCTGGGAAGATAGTGATTATGTTGTTGTGGCAGTGATAAAAATACATTTCCGTCCTTATACAATCAAGATAGGAGGACCGGAGACACAGGTTATCAAGAGATTGTCCCGCGCATTGGGCACGGAACTCCTCTCTTATCAGTTAACGCAGAAGTCCCTTCAGACCATGCATGATCTGGCAGAGGACAGACTTAACTCCTGTAATATCCTCGCGGATTCTTTGCGGAACGTTATCACAAAGTCCGGTTTGATTTTCTCACTCATAAAGTTGGAACTTGGTTTTCTGAGAGGTCTGTGGGAAGAACTCGTCCTGGAGAAATCTGATCAGAAAGGGATGAGGCGCAATGCGGTTGATGCGCTGAATGAGATAGTAAGAAGTATTGGCGATTCTCCTGATGGCCTGGGAAAGAATTTGATCAAAATGCAGCAGAAATTCATGGATCTTCACCCACCCCCGAAACAGGGTGAAAACTGGCTGCGGATGCAAATTGAGGAGAAATGGAATACCCTGATCCGAATGGGTCTCGTTGAAGAAGAGAAAGTTAGAGCAGTTCGCGAAGAAATTGAGAACTTGAAGGGTTCCCTTTATTTGGGCAAGGACCCGGATATCCTTTCAGCCAATAATAAATTGCCCTGGCCTTTAAAAACAGAGTGGGTCGACTTATTATATAGAGATACAGAGGTTTTTGATTTACAGCTACTTGACCGTTTAATACATATTCTTGACGACCCTTATTTTGATTTTCCATATGGGGATAAGTCGAAAAAAAGCCTTATCCGTCTGAAGGCAGTTGCTGAGACCATGGGGCAGTTGGAAAACAGCACCAATGTAGTCCTGCGGGAAATATTAAACGGGTGTTATGATGAAATGGTACCGACCCCGTCTATCAGAAAAGAAATGTGATTTTTCGGTCATAGATTGATTATGCAGTGTTTGTGCGCCTGTAGCTCAGCTGGATAGAGCAGCGGACTTCTAATCCGCAGGCCGCACGTTCGAGTCGTGCCAGGCGCGCCAGTAATATCAAGGGCTTAGGCCATATGGCCAGAGTCCTTTTTTATTGAAGAAGTTGTTTTGTCCATGGATAGTCCATGAAATTTTCCCGGTAAGGTTAATATTTGCCTATTTTGTACATTCAAAAATACCCACAGTCAGTCTTAGGATTGGCCTTTGTTGACCTGTGAATTATGCCCAGTGAGAATGTCCTCCATTCGCTGCCTCCGACTCTCCTGAGGGGCTCTATTCCTGTTAGCCTAAAACTGATATTGCGGGACTTCTATGAACACCCTGTCCATTTTGCCTTGATTCAAGAATTAGTCGCCCCACCCAGCTAACCCGAAAAGCCTTGATTTCCCAAGAAAACCTATGTATTTTTGTACGGTTAGTGCTTTTAATTAAGAAACACCCATAAAGAAGGTTGCCATGGATTGTCAAACAAACCCCATTTCTCACAACTGAGAGCTGGGGTTTTTTTGTCTTTTCAGCTTTTGATCGAAAAGGGGATAACCGGGGTGTATAGGACTCCCGACAGACCGTTATAAGAAAGCTAACCTCACGTGATGTTTATCATTTCCTCCCCTACTACCAGGTTTTGAATGATAGAAAACTGATAACTTTTGTTGTTGACATCGATTGAGCAACGAGTATGCTGGTTTCCTTAACCACAAAATGAGATTGCAATGGATTTCGCATTCCAAACACCATTTATATCGGTGGAATTGTTGGGTTCCAGTGAGTGACTTTTGACGCCTTTGGGTAGCGATACTCAAGGGCGTTCTTGTTTTAGAAACGACCATTGGTTTCATAAAAAGTTCAAACGATAACAAAGGCCCTGTTTATTTAAGGAAGATTCGAAGATGGAAAGAATGGCAAGGAATGTATCATTTTCGATTGTGTTAACTTTTCTCCCATTGTTTATCGTATATCCATTTAACAATTTTGCACTTTCACTCTCAGAACCAACAAGTGTTACGGTTGTCGGTCAGGGGTTTTCAGATAAGTCGACAGTTGGCCCGGATATTGATAGCAGGGAGTTGTTAATAGGCATAGAGGGTCGAATTGGTAACACAAAAAACCCTTCAATCTCTTCAGTGAAGAAAAACATGGGTGATAAAATTCGCTTACTGCAAGTGCCGTTCTTAGAAAACAGGAATCAGATACCTGACAACAAAGTCGTCTTCTACACCAAAACATTTTCGGGGGCAGTCTATATCACTAAAGATGCAAAGCTTATTTACTCCTTGCCAAAATCCCATGAAGGAGATTCTTTAGGGGGATGGGTAATACAGGAAAGTTTTGTGGGGGTGTCTTCCTGCAATATCAACGGAGAGGAAAAAACCAGCACTAAAGTGAGTTGGTTCAAAGGGAGTGATCCGTCAAAATGGGAAAGGGACATACCAGCTTACAATTTGGTAAGCCTCGGCGAGATTTACAGCGGGATAGAGGTTAAACTAAGAGCTTACGGAAACAATGTGGAAAAGCTCTTTTTTGTTAAGCCGGGTAAAAACACACAGGATATAACAGTAAAAGTTGAAGGCAACGACAGCCTAAGGCTAAATGAGGCGGGTGAGCTTGAGATACTGACAGGTCTGGGAATTGTTAAAATGACAAAACCGATAGCCTATCAGTACAAGGAGGGGAAGAAGCAGTATGTAAACGTTGCCTACACGCTGAAAGGCCAAAGATACGGATTCAAGGTTCCAAATTATGATAAAACAAAACTACTTATAATTGATCCATTATTGGCCTCAACGTTCTTAGGAGGTTCTGACCAGGATTATGGCAGACAAATAGCCATAGATAGCAATGGAAATATTTTCGTTGCTGGTTTTACCTACTCTGCAAATTTCCCAACGACCCTTGGTGCTTACGATACAATTAACAAAGATCACGATGTTTTTATATCGAAATTCAATAGTAGCCTAACGAATCTCTTGTCTTCTACATTTCTTGGAGGATCAGTTCCTGGATCGAGCGGATCTGGCTGGGTAGGGCCGGACGCGGAATACGTCCACGATCTGATTTTAGATAAAAATAACAATATTTATGTGGTTGGGAAAACTGGCTGTTCCGATTTCCCCACGACTCCAGGTGCTTATGATACTGCCTACAACGGAGGTCACTACGACGGTTTCATCTCGAAACTTGATAATACCCTTCAGAATCTTCTGGCATCTACCTATCTGGGCGCCAGTGCTTCAAGCTTTTTTGGAGGTATTGATTCAGTTCATTCCATAGCAATAGATGGCGACGACAACGTTTATGTTGCGGGCCAAACAGATGGTTCTGACTTCCCAACAACTTCTGGAGCCTACGATCAAACTTACAATGGTGGGGACGAGGGTTTTATATCCAAGCTAAATAGCGACCTAACAAATCTTCTTGCCTCTACATATTTAGGCACAAGTGAATATGATAATATAGATAGGATAATTATTGGAAACAACGGGGATATTTATGGTGTTGGATCTACCATGTCATCAGCCTTTCCAACAACTTCCGGTGCATACAGCACAGAGATGGATGGCGGCAAAGCTGGATTCATATTCAACTTTGCCAATGACCTTCAAACCCTTCTGGCATCAACTTTTATAGGTGGAAATCGATATGATGGTGCCCAAGGTTTAGTCTTGGACAGCAGTGGTAATCTTTATGTTTCCGGCAAGACAGAGTCATCAAACTTTCCAACAACTCCTGGAGCATATAATACAGTTCATGCTAATGGTAATGATATCTTTGTTCTAAAGATAGACGGCCAACTTCAAAATCTCCTTAATTCAACGCTTCTTGGTGGTAGGGATACTGATACGGGGGGTTTTGTAACCATAGGGAGCGACGGAACCGTTTATGTATCTGGGAGAACTGCTTCTTCAGACTTTCCAACAACACCTGATGCTTATGACAGAACGTATCCGGGAACCAGTTGCATTTATATATCAAAATTTGATGCAAATCTTTCAAATCTCATGGCCTCAACATACATAGATGGGGACTCTGATTATAGGTCAGATAAGATAATGGCTTTAGACAGCAGCGGCAATATTTATGTAGTTGGTAACGCTGGCGCATCATTTCCAACTACCCCAGGGGCTTACGATACGACTCATAACGGCAGTACAAATGATGCTTTTGTAGCAAAATTTGACAGTAATCTATCTGCCTCAGGCCCCATAGCCACCACCGGTTTAGCGACGTCTATTGCATCAGGTTCTGCAACACTCAATGGCACAGTCAACGCTAACGGCAACTTCACTACAGTCACGTTTGAATACGGCACAAGCATCAGTTACGGAAGCACAATTACCGCAACCCAAAGCCCTCTTACGGGCACCACTGCCCAATCTGTTAGCGCCGGACTTACAGGGCTGACCCCTGGCACCACCTATCACGTCAGGGCATATGCGACAAATAGTGCTGGAACAGCCTACGGCGATGATGTGACTTTTACGACCACGAATGCCTTAACTCCCACAGTCACCACTGACACAGCAACCTCTGTGACTATCGACGGTGCCACGTTGAACGGCACTGTCAATCCCAACGGTGCAAGTACGACTTACTATTTTGAATATGGAATAACCACGAGTTATGGGTCTACTACAACGGTCACAGAGGCTGGATCAGGAACAAGTGCTGTGTCAGTGAACGCCAGCATCAGCGGGCTTGAACTAAATACCACATACCATTTCAGGCTTGTTGCAACCAATAGTGTAGGCACAACTAATGGCTCTGACCAAACTTTCACCACGAATGCCTTAACCCCTTCAGCCAGCACCGGTTTAGCGACTTCGGTGGCTTCTAACACAGCTACTTTGAACGGTACAATCAACCCAAATGGAGCAAGTACCACCTACTATTTTGAATATGGAATAACAACGGCTTATGGATCAAACACTATAAGCACAAGCGCCGGTTCGGGAACAAGTGCTGTTTCAGTAAATGCCAATATAGCAGGGCTTAGTGAAAGCACCACATACCATTTCAGACTTGTAGCAACAAATAGTATAGGGACGATTTCTGGGAGTGACCAGACATTTACCACCTCCTCATCTGCAGGACCCACAGTGACTACAGGTTCGGCCACACTCATAACCTCCGAATCGGCTATCTTGAAGGGTAAAGTCAATCCGAATGGGTCAAACACGGAAGCCTATTTTGAATATGGCACAACAACGAGCTATGAATCCTCCACACCATCTGAGGATATCGGAGCAGGCACAAGTTCTGTTGCGGTAAATGTCACCATATCCGACCTTATCTCTGACACAACCTACCATTATCGTCTTACTGCCACAAACATTTACGGGACGTCTTCCGGCGCCGATATGACTTTTTATACAGCCATAGTTTATGTGTCTTCCGATGACTCATGCGGTGGCAACATCCCCTGCTATTCCACAATACAAGCAGCCATAGATGCTGCAGAGACTGAAAGTGTCATAAGAATATTACAAGGAACTTTTGATGAGGACATCATCATGGACCAGACCTACGACTTAATCCTTTCGGGTGGGTGGGATTCCACGTTCACGACCCAATCATCCAACACGGTTTTCAACTCATTAACTATAACCGGCACGAGTGGAACCGTTGAAATTGAGAATATAGATTTGCAATAGTTTGGCTAAATATCATTAGTCGGAAATAATATAGAGCTTGAGAAACAAAGGACAAGATATCATGAAAAAAGCAAGAGAGAGTTTATTGGCTGTATTGCTGACGGTTTTTGTTTGTCTCGTTATTCCCATTTCAGCCCTGGGAGCCAACAAGCTGATTGTAAAAGATGGAGACGGGACGATAACTTTCAAGGTGACAGATACTGGTGGAACAACAATTGCCTCCAGACTTTATACCAATGGTGCATCAGGACTGGGTGCGGCTCCCATGGTTCTTGGCCAGGATGCCGGGAACAGGGGAATTGTCATCACAGACAAGGCAGCGACTAATCCCAAAAGAATCTATTTCGGGTGGAATACCGGAGCTACTATGGAATATGCGGAAATATTTGCCCTTCAGGAAGGTGTTGCTTTCAAGGACCTGATTCTAAATCCAAACGCTGGTTACGTCGGGATCGGAACTACAAGTCCTTCCTACCCGTTACAGATGGGAAGCGGGGCCTATGTTTCATCGGGAGGGGTTTGGACCAATGCATCCAGCAGGGAATACAAGACGGACATAAAAAGACTTTCCACACAGAAAGCCATTGATACCTTGAGGCAGCTCGATCCGGTCGAATTCGCCTATAAGATTGACTCACAAGAGAAGCATGTGGGGTTTATCGCTGAAGATGCGCCCGAACTTGTGGCGTCGAAGGACAAGAAAGGGATGGGTTCAATGGATGTTGTTGCAGTCTTGACGAAGGTGGTTCAGGAACAGCAGAAAATCGTTCAGGAGCAGAAGGCAACAATTGCTGTACTTTCAAGAAGGTTGACTGTTCTTGAAGGAGGAGTAAAGATAGCCAAATATCAAGATTAGTGTTTGAACAGAACCATGGAAGAATTCCCGAGACAACCTACTACATTATTTATCTGTCGGGTTTTTCAGGCAAAAGAAACTTAGATAGGTCATCCTATGTAATTTTGATGGTCGAGCCGGAAACTATTCTATGTTGTGGTTTGAAAAATAGCATATGCAGTCACAGTCTCAGATCTATAAAATGCAAACAACAATCCTTAATTATAACGCTATTCGTTTGATTTTTTTGTTAACATGAAGAAAAGATGAGAAAGAAATCCATAAAAGACGTACACAAGCTTGGCAAATTAAGGAATTTTAGCTGTTTATCAACAGAATATGTAAATAGCAAAGAGCCACTTATATGGAAATGTAACAAATGTGGCCATGAATGGCTACAAAACTACAATAATATAAGAAATGGCTCAGGCTGTCCCAAATGCGCAGGTAGAATTAAGCTGACTATAGAGGATATGCAAATTGCAGCTGCGCAAAGGGGTGGAAAATTTCTAAGCACTGAATATATAAATTCTTACACAAGACATCTTTGGGGATGTGGCAATGGGCATCGCTGGGAAGCTACACCATCTCAAATAATTCATCAAAACCAATGGTGCGGGAAATGTGCTGGGAATGTACCTCGCAGGTATGATGAGCTGGTAGGGATTGTTAATTCGCGGGCAGGAGAATTACTCACAAGTAAAGATCAATATATGAGTGGTAAGAGTAAAGTGAAAATAAAATGCAATTGCGGATATTTATGGACACCAATAGCTGCGAGTGTATTTAGTGGGAAATGGTGCCCTAAATGTGGAAATTCAATAAAAAAAGCATTTAAAGATATTCAAGACGAAGCCAAGAGAAGAGGGGGAACATGTTTATCTTCATCTAAGGAATATAAAAACAACAAATCGAAATTGAAATTTCAGTGTATATGTGGGAATATTTTCGAGAATTCTTGGAATAATATCCAACAAGGAAGATGGTGTCCTTATTGTTCCACTTCTAGAGAGGAAAGAACTTGTAGAGCTATATTTGAACAATTTTTCAAGAAACCTTTTGTTTCTTACTGGCCAGAGTGGCTAAGAAACCAGGAAGGCAAAAAATTACAGTTAGATGGGTATAATAAGGATTTGAAAATTGCTTTTGAATATCAAGGCAGACAACATTATCAATTTTCAAAAAAATTTTATAAGAATATAGATGAATTTGAAAAAAGAAAAAGGGATGACAAATTAAAAAAGAAAGTGTGTGACGAGAAAGGTATCAGATTATTCGAGATCAAGTATGTTAAGGCAAGAAAAATTGAAGATACACACCAACATATAATATCAGAAATGGTACGTCAATGTGATGAATTTGAAATTAAATTTGATAAGAATGTTTTAGAAAAAGAACTTGACGTATACAAAATATATCAAACCCCCCGTGATCTTTATAAACTGTTAGAGCTCGTTGAACTTGCTACATTGAAAAAGGGTATGATTCTAAATAAAGAATATAAAGGGGTACTTTTCAAATATGATTGGAAATGCTTAGTATGTGGTACTGAATGGAAGGCCAAAGCAAACGATGTGAAGAATAATAATACTTGGTGCCCAAAATGTGGTTATAAAATAGTATCTCAAAAAATGAAAAAATATAGAAAAGGAAAATCTAAGCAGAGCCTTTCAGCTGACAACTGATCGCTGCGGCTGAAGAGCCTCGTTATCTCGCCTTTGGATATCCCGTTATCAACCACAATCAAAGAAGACGTTGTAATATGAGGTCTTAACTCCCAATTTTAAAGCCCATTTTTTATGGGTGCGATCTGAAAAGGCTATTTTGTCGGTTAACCTTCCTACCTGCCTTGACAGGACACTTTGTTTCATCCCACCACAATATCGTGGCTTGTTGTCTTGGACCAATTACGACACATTTCAGGTGGGCCGTTAGCACACCATTGATTCACTTTTCAAAGATCGAGCTTGTGCTCATTCCCCCGCCGTAGTTGCATACCTCACCGCTTGTTACGCCCTGTGCAAAAAATAGCGCACAAATCGTGCCAGGCTCTACCGTCCCACACGCCTCACTTGATACGGTCGTCCCAAGGGTTCTTGCCGTGTGACGTTCTCGTTGATTTTAGTGCCGTAGTTCCATGCAGGCCTGGCGAGCAGCTATCATATGGGGGTACGGGGGCCGTCACCACAGTTACGCCGCTCACCAGCTCTGCAATTCGGTGTTCCGGCCACGCGTGCGTATATACGTTCAAACTGCACTCGCGCATAACGAACACCTGGCCGCCACTCCAGTTTTTAAATGGCTTCGCCAAGTTCCGTCCGTAGGCCGGGTTGCTGCCAACCACGGGCAAACTAAAACGGTAAAGAGTTCGCTCATGTTTGGCAGCAGTTCGGTATGGGGCGGCGGCGCTCTTCATGGTGAAGCATGTGAAGGGCCCCACCCCCTCATGTCATTATTGATAAGAGGCTTCGCCATTTTTCGCCGGTGGCGATATAAGGAATGTGTTCAAAGGCAGGGTTTTCCCCCCTTTCGAAACCCCCTTTTTCCGATTCCGTGCTTTTTTTAACCGTGCTCTTGAAAAGATGAGACACTGAAAAAACACGGTCTAAGGAAGCCGCCAAAAGAAGGTCGCGGCTCCGCGCTCTCGGCGGCACTATTTTTGACGAAGGGGGGCACAACCCGCTCATCCTTGAACACGACAAATTTGATTCAACAACAGCGGGTCGCTGGTGGGCGCTCCATGGTAATAAAGCGTTCATTTAAAGTCCCCCCGCCACCCAACCCATCTGCCCCCAAGGGGCTCCCCTTTCAGGCGCCTCGGGCGCCCTCCACCCCGCTCTGCCGGGCTACGCTCGTCATCCTCGGCGCGCCCCTATGTTCTCCGCGACGCTCCAAGCGTAACGCCGCTTAACCACTATAAACCACTACCCACACCCGTTCACGTTAAGGCTCGCTGACAGCATAAAATGGTCGTGTCTCATGCTATACGGCAGTATAAAACACCACCATTTTATATCATTTCTTCGGAAGGCGCGAAGATATAAAATGCAACCACTGCGCAAACAGCACACACAAAGGTAGCAACTTATATCTTCGCTTATCTTTATCCCATGCCAAACGCTTACCTCTTATACCCTTCAGGGATCCGTTCGATTACATCCATGGATCTTTTCGTCATTTTGAGAATCTGTTCAAAAGTCACTTGCTCCCCGCCATAGTCTGGATTGATCTCCCCGAGCATATCTGCCTGGGCGAGCCTGTCGAGAATCGCCTCTCCCGCCTCCAGGCGTACTTTCTCGGGCGTTTCCGGATCTGTCACAAGGGCCACCAACTCCTCCGCGGCATCTCCAAAGACCTCATCGGAAATCTCAAAAAAGAGCTTGACAAGCTGAGAATGTGCACCATATAGTACACAGTACATGAAAACAGCATTCGGAACATACATTCGTAAGCAACGTGAGGCCCTCCGGGAGAAAGATCGGCGCTATTCCCTCCGGCAAGTGGCAATAAGGATCGGGATTGAGCCTTCATTGCTTAGCAGGGTGGAGCGGGGAGAGCCAACTTCCCTTTCGGAGCAGAAAATCGTCGCGCTTGCTGAGGATCTGGGAGAAGACTCGGATGTCTTGCTGGCCTTGAGTGGTAAGGTGTCAAGCGACATCCAGGAGGTAATCAGGGAAAGACCCATGCTATTTGCTCAGCTAATCCGCGATCTGAAAAACCTGCCCGACCACGCGGTACTGCGTATTGTCCGCGAGGTTAGGGACGGTAAATGGTAAAGGAGGGAAAAGATGATTGAATTGACAAACAGCGACCTGGTTTTCTCATTTCCGGAAGTGCATCGATTTGCAGAATTGAAAATCATGTTCCAACGAACGCTACGTATCCCGGATGATGGTAAAGTATACGAACTTCCTCCGGGAATGGGCGCATTCCCCTTGTTTCAAGTTGATGACTTTGCCGAAAAGGTACCCTCTTCATGGGTCGAACACGGGGGTGTGATGCTGCCAATGTATCAGTCTGAGGCAATGTGGATATATCCAAGGGCATTTTACCATGATGAGGACGAGAACCAAATTAACGCAGACGAAGATGAGGTTATCTTGTTTAGCTCAGATCAATACTACACAGTTTTACAGTATCATGAATATCCTTTTGCCATCAAAATAGCAGCAGGGAAGATTAATGCGTTGACGGGCAAACAATGGACAGACTCCTTGCAGAGTGATCCCCAAGACTACATTGTATCGGTTGTTCAACCCTGGCTTGACGGTTACTGTGTTAAGAAAGGTGTTATCCGCCAATTCGTAGCTATGCCACTCGGCTCAGGATATACTGCTGAGGCATAATTGACAAAAAAAGAACAATATGGCGGCCTCCAGCTTGTGGTTTATCCCATGAAGCGTAAATCGTACGATAGGCTTTTTCCACCGGAAAAGATAACTCTTGAGAGAGGCGTACAGTATTCCAGAGGTGGACCCAGTACTAAGTTTGCGATGGGCCTGGCCCCCGGAGGGACTATGAAACAGAAGATCTACCAGGACCCTTTTGACATCGATGATTGGGATATGGACAACAAGAGCCGTTGCTATATTCACATTGTGAATTCCCTTATGTGGAGGGCTATTACAGGGGAATGTACACCCACTGTTCCATTCACAGCAAAAGAGTACACCGAGCAAGGTTTGCCCTGGTTTGATTATTACGATGAGAAAGCCAGGCCTCTCCCTGGTTCAAGCAAATTGAAAGCACTGAAAAGTGTGGTTAAGATGGGGAAAAAGAAAGGGGATGTCCCCCTGCCCGAAAACGAGAACGTCAATCCAGAATATATTATAAAACTCCGCCGTGGACTTAGGAGACACCAGGTTCGCGAGGGAATGTTTTGATAGAATCCAAATAGGCAATAATGCGGTCAATGCTTGTCGATACGACAAAAAGTCGGAATTCGCAGACCTTTTAATGTGATTGCATCATTTGATAATTACAGGATAGGACTCAGTTGACTTTAATCGAACGACTTCATCTCAGACTTTTTCTGGGTTTTCTGAATTACCTTTAGCGTCCTCACTGTGTGTTTCCCCGGTTTCTATGACCTCCGCATCAACCACTAAGTGGGCATTCAAAGCAGAAACTGGCGCCAAACCTTCTTCAACCGCCCTTCGTTTGAGATCGTCAATGTCTTCCGGCGTGAAATGTGTGAAAACTGAAGATTGATCAATCTTGACCTGTTTCACAGGACCATACCCCGCACGGCTTAAAACCTCCAGCGCTGCATTGAGCTTTAGCCTTTGGATTTCGGGAGTATCTCGCGTGTCGGAAAGTATCTCCTTAAGAATCTCAATCCCTTTCTGGGCCGCTTCCCGGATCTTCTCCGGTATGCCGGGGACACACGCCACAGCGTTTACGTCAGCCATTTCCTGAAGCCGTTTCATCTCCTGCACTATCAGGGGATCGTGCACATATCGGGAAACGGTCGATTTGTGCATTTCCAACAGACGTCCTATCTCCGACTGAGAATGGCCGCCCACAAGAAGCCTGGCCATCTGCTTATGCCGGGCACTCAGTTCCAATAGTTTTCTGTCTGTCATTTTCCATACTCCTTTGCAACGTTTCCGTTGTGGATGTTAACCTCCGGGTTGGCCAAAGTTTGCCTTGAGATTTACAAAAGTTTCACAAATTTGTAGAGGTGCCAATAAATGATAATATAACCGGCCATTTCCCCTCATACCCCCGTCCTTTCACATACCGCCTCACCATCACATCACCCGGTGAACGTGGTCAGGGCCACGTTTCCTACATGATCGTTTCCTTGTTTCTCTGGATAAAACGCTCCATACGGCTTCAGCCAACCCCTGATCAAAGATCTCGTGATTGACTGATTTTAGCGTTTAATCCTATATTTGTAATATCAGCAACCCTCCCAATCCCGCCTGAACGGAGACCCATCCCACAATCAGGCACACCCAAAATTTTGCTTAACAAAGAAAGTACATTACACCCTTATATATATTTTTTTTACTTTTTCTCTTGAGATATCCTTTATTAAGCTAACGGTTAGTGATAAAAATGGTAACTAAATCAAACTCAAAAAGGCACATTTTCGCTTACCTTGAAAACTTCGGAACTTTTCATCAAATCGAATGCCGTGTTAGATAATTTCCACATATAGGGTGATCTTTCCTTGTCTTCATCTTCAATATTCCGATCTAACAACTCCACGATCATCAGATCTTCGAGGATCAGTTTGACAGTGGTCGTGGGCATATTGACCCCGTCCGCAACCTCTTTGGTCTTGTGCCATGTCGTTGTGATGACCCCTTCTTCCCAGAGGTATTGTAATATCTTCAATCGCTGTGACGGCAGTAAGTCCCGGCCAACCTTTTTGATGGTCTCGTATATTTCAATATCAAACCCGGTTTCCCCGAGAACCAGAGCTAAGCCCATCCCCAACTGCATTAGCTGTTTTACAAGTCGTGGTGTACCTTCTGGCAATGGCTGGTATAAGACTGTCTGGTTTCTGTAATCCCTCTCAACCGGCAACCGTGCTAAAGCAACAAATGATGCCAAGTCTACGATTAGCGAATTGACATCCTCATTTGTTTTGAATTGCCTCCCGCTCAAGTCATTAAACTGATCTAAGAACTTATGGACCGCATCCCGAATCTCCCCACGCATCTGATCTTCCCTGCCGACTATTTTCTGAGCTTGCATACCGGTCTTCCGCCCATTTACACTTCCGGTCCGATACAGCAGGAACCTGTCTCCTAAAGTCCCTATAACGGAATAATGCTTGTCATAAACAGGTGTAACAGCGCCCAGGAGGCCCACATGGCCCGCCCAATCGATCTTTTTACCTGTTCCGAAAGCCTTACTGTACTGGCCGTCATAGACCTCTCTGAGTTGCCCTAAGATCTCTTGTTGTGCCTCACTCCGCATGCACAAGATGCTCGTAAAGTCCTTCAGGACCAGAGTCTTTCCATCCAAGGTCAATAATAAGGAAGGATCTTTCTGGCCCTTCTTGTGTCGCAACCCACTGACTAAAGTTGACGGCGTTAGATTCGATAAGAAGCAGGCTTTAGGGTGTCCCTCCAAGGATCTTAATAGCTCGGTCTTAGCATGGGATGGGGGGGCCTATGATTAGCATCCAGTTCGGGTCAGTTCGTAACCCGTTCGCCACTTGGATTGCCAGAATGACGTCAATAACAGTGTCTTCTTCACTTCAGATAAAGGATACTGAAGCTCGGTCGTTTTGGTGTCCATCTTTCGGGTCTCCGTATTTTTGAAATGCTTGATTTACTCTGTCCAAAGCTGCCTGCTCCGGTCCGTCTTGGGGTAATGGATCGCACCGACGGGCCAGTTCCGTTGTGAGTACCAAAACTTCGTCATATGCTAAACCTTGATTAATCTTTTGACAGCAGTATCTAAAAAGGTCTGTATGCTTCCATCCATTGGGGATGCCGGCCTTGAACCATTTTGCCGGGTCTACACGTTCTCTACTGTTCCTTACCGGTTCCGTTTTCTTCAGATCCCATGCCTCTATCAATGTATCCAGTGTTGCCTCGATTACCTTTTCGATGTTTGCCAGTGCCGCCCACCGGTCACTGTACGGATCTTTAAAACCCGATGTCGGATCAAGAAATAGAGTGTGTCCATCTTTCGCAGCCCTCCCCTGGAATGGCAGCCCTATGAGGTTTCCCAACCCTTTACCAGATAGCTGGTCCTGGTTCGGGAATAGTCGATCAAAACTGGATAGCTCAACATCGTCACCGATGACACCGGCCTCAGCCAGTAGAGCAAAGGCAACCGACCGGGCCTTCCATGCGGGTACTGCCTCGTGAAAGAATATATAAGAATGGTAACCCTTGCCTGACTTGGATCTGAGGCTATAGGTAGCGATATTCTGCACCTCACAAACTTCGCGAAATGCTCTGACGTCGGTTAGTGGGTTCCGGTTGCCATCGTGGTTATCAAGGTCTGAAACGACAAAATGGCAGGTATTGTTTTCTAATAAGGGGTAGGTGCCTAAGATGTCCCTACCTTCAAAATGTTTCACAATAAGCTGATCTGACAACGGGATATAGTCAGTATTCTTGCAATCCATACAGGCATTGGGAATTTTACCTTTCAAGCAAAGATCCCTTTTCCATTCGTTTCGGCACATTGGGGAATACCCAGTACGCTCCCCTTCTTTTGACTTCCAGTAGCGAGGCACCACGTCTTGACGCCCTTTAAACACCTCTCTAAATGTCCGAATCTTGCTATCCATACTTATATTGATCCCTTAGATTGTGCAGCCACGCAGGCATCTCATGGGCGGTCTGGCTTCCATCATGTTTATCCGGATGCACTAATTAGATAATTCTTGAAGTTCTCGGTGAACTCTTCTGGTAGGACAGATCGTGTTATGAGATATTGCATAACTACTCCGCTCTTCAAGCCATCGAATCAGAGTGTCCACTGGATACACGACTTTTCTGCCTACTCGAAATCTGGGCGGTCCTTCGCCTGCAGAGTCGATATTCGCCATGTACTTTGCCGTAATAGCTCCGCCCGTGAATTCAGGAATCCTCCCACGGGCAACTATTGTTGAGGGCCACCGATCGACCATATTATCAAGGCTACTGCTATGATTTTTCATGCCATGCTCCTTTATCAATAATTCTTTTGGGAACTATTGTTATCACATGGCAGACAGGCTCTACTGTAGCCAAATCGGTGTTTTCAGGTGCTTTATATATAAGTGTTTGGAATAAGGAGTGATTATGACATGACAACGTTTGTTAAAGGATGAAAAAGGGGAGAATATTTAGGCAGTGGGGTGTAGCATGGAGACTTAAGCTCCATTTCACTTGGTTCAGGGTTTTTCAACGGCACGAACTGATATCTGCGGTAAAGCTCCTTCAAGAATCTCAAAGTATTACCACGAGCGATGTAATTTGTGTAGAATGTCCATTGAAGATCTCTTTCGAAGTTATCATTCGGTTTCATATGCTCTTCAAGGCCTGATCCATAGTAGTAATCCAGTAACTTTATAACAGCGACAATAACCATTTTTTGATGAATATATTCACCCAGGATCTGTTCAATTTTCGTATATTCCTCGGGTAGTTTGATGCCAGACTTTTTCTGCCTTTCCTGGACCCAGTGTTTTATGAAAATGTAAAGGTGTAATGCCGATTGTTTGAATTCGACCCTGTCTACTGCAGAATAGTATGAGGATATGCGCCGGGGCTTCTTGCCAAGTGCATGATCGGGATTGTCAATGTTGGCTGGATGAATAAATTGTGAGAAAAAGGTGAGACCGAATAGCTCAGGGTCTTTTTCGGAGAATTCTTTTAGTTGAAGAAGAGTTTCTTGGCGGGGCCTGGAAATAAATGGTCGAATGGTGTCAAAACTTAGTTGATCAGGAGCCTTCTCTTCAAATTTAATCCATCTACTGTAAGAGGCTATAATTTTAACTCGCACCTTTTGAGGGAACTCGTTTAGCAAGAAAAGATTGGTCACAGAAATTTTCTTCTTTTGGACTCGCCTGACGATAGGGAGAGGGTGCTGTTCTTCAAGAAGTTTTTCGATTTCATCTTGTTCCGGCAAAAGTATCTCCTTATACACCGGGTTTTTCAAGGGAAACAATGGCCGCCCGCGTCAAACTCCAAACCTTCATTTGTAGCAGCTGATCAATCCTCGGCTTCCTTCTTCATCGGCACAATCTTGACCGTTTGCTTTCTCTCATTCAGCTTTTTTTCAAACCGCTTTATAGAACCTTTCAGAGAATCCGGGGCAAGATGTGCATAGCGCTGAACCATGGCTAAACTCGCATGGCCCATCAATTTTTGAACTCTGTAGAGGTCCTCTCCCTCGGAAACCAGCCAGCTCGCGAAGCTGTGGCGTAATGAATGGAAAATGAGTTTTTGTCTCCTGTCCACTATGCCGTCATTAAATCCAAGATCTTTGACAGCCCTATTGAAGGCATTGGACACTTCTTTGATTTGTTTCCGATTCCGATCCTTAAATACAAACTCACGCGGGCGACCGTGAGGCAGTCGCTCAAACATTGCCCGAACCTTATTTGTCATAAAAGCCGTTCGATCCCCGCCCTTGGCGTCGAGGATATCAATGGTCCCGCGATCGGTATGGACATCATTCCAGGTCAGAGAAAAGATCTCTCCTGCGCGCATCCCGGTGTGCAGGCTAAGCAAGGAGATGTCGTGAAGCTGCTGTGATCTCACGCTAAGGTCCTCAAGTAATAGGTCAGCCTCTTCGTAGGTCAGGAACCGGGTCCGTTTGTTGTCAATACGAGGCAACTTGACCTGTTTTGACGGGGAATTCTTATTGACAAGACCATCTCTCCGTCCTTGGTTCCAAATTTGTCGAAAGGTTGCAAAGACATATTGAAGCATCCGGGGGGCACGGCCTGCATCAAGCATGTTCTTTTTTACTCGCTCAAGGTGAAGAGGGCGAATATCTTTCAATGGCACGTCCTTCAGCACGGGGGAAAGCCAATTTCTGAAATGGGCATCTTCCTGGGCTACGGTCCTTTCCCCCTTTGTGTTCTGTAAGGGGAAATAGGCATTTTTAAAGTATTCACCAAAAGTGATGGCCTGTTTTTTCTTGAGAGCTTTGAGTTCTGTCCTTTTTCGCTTGGCATCCCTTCTCTCTTTCAAAGTGGTTTCGCCCTCACCTGTGGTCTGAGCCTGCTTGAGCCCTGCAAGAACGAGGTTTGCCTTTTTGGCTGTCCACCCTTTAGAAGCCCACCCCAGACCTTCCTCTTTCCGCTTGCCGTTGAATTGGTAGTAAATTGCAAAATACTGGTCAAACTTAATACCATGCTTCCGGGTTTTATGTTTCCTGTATCTGACTCCCGGATAATCAGACCTTATCCACTTGCTCATAAACCACCTCCTGGAAAGTTGTCCATGAATAGTCCATGAAATTTGCCTGAAAATAAAGGGTGCTGTGTGACGCTATGGGAAGGATTATAGAGGATAAGTAACTAAAAAGTCAAGGTAAAAATGTAGATAAATGAAGTTATGGGAAGTATCCTTTAACAGACTTCTAATCCGCAGGCCGCACGTTCGAGTCGTGCCAGGCGCGCCAGTAATATCAGAGGGTTAGCGATCATTGCTAACCCTTTTCTTTTGGTGAATTGCAACGGCGGGTGCTTCTTTAGAATCTAACTCGTTATTTTTCTGATCGCCGGGAAGTATTAGGAATCAGTGTTTAATAAGGCCCAAGCCGAACCCACACAACAAAATGACAACCACTATTCCGGTTATTATTAACTCTTGAATCATCATCACCGGTCTTCTTCAGGAAAGTTTCTTGAATGCAATCTGCTTGATCGTCCCATGTATTGTATATCGATCAATTTATTGAGTTTCCCACATTTTTTTGATATAAATGAGAATATGGATTTTTCCGGTTGTAAGTAATTTTTGTGAGCCCCATTTTTAGTAATTTATCCATACCTGGCCTAAAATGAAAACTGAAGATAGAGAAGAACGTTTTGGGATTATAGCTGAGAAGAAAGGGTATATCTCCTGGCCCAACCTATTGGAGGCATTGGAAATGCAAATTGAAGAAAACACCAAGAAGGGAGAAGCCCGGTTTATTGGTGATATCTTGTGTGATTTGAAATTTCTGACGAAATTGCAGGTCAGGGATGTGCTTGAGTCAATGGAAAAAGTTACAGCAAGGGAGGAATAAGAACGGGTCAAGCAATTATGCCAACGTTGCAAAGTGAAGAAAAAAAGGGGTTAGCATTTTGTTTCAAATGCTAACCCCAAACATTCTGGCGTCCCCAACCGGATTCGAACCGGTGTTGCCGGCGTGAAAGGCCAGTGTCCTGGACCTGACTAGACGATGGGGACGCAAGGCTGATGCCGTTGCTGTAAAATGGTCACCGCCGAGGTTGTGCTACCTCAGATAAGGTCCTATTGTTGCTTCAATTTGCATAGCTGCAACAGAACTTATTATATTAACTAATAACCACTCTCTTGTCAAAGGATTTTTTTCTGTGAAGGATAATCAGCGCACCACCGGGGATGGAAACAGGGTGGAAGAATAGATTTCCCAAAAGAAAAAGGGGCTGGCTGATATCAGCTAACCCCTTGAAATTGTTTTGGTAGCGGGGGCTGGATTCGAACCAACGACCTTCGGGTTATGAGCCCGACGAGCTACCAGACTGCTCCACCCCGCGGCAATCCTGTAATATAACGTCATGCGGTCGCTTTGTCAAATAAAAAATTGCACTGAACTTCAGCAGACAAAAACCTTCAACGGTATCCGGCTGATCATCCGATGACCGGTTTCAGTGACGGTAAAGACGCTTTCAACGCCGGCACAGAACCGGTCTTTGAATACCATCTTGGGTTCGAGGGCGAATGTCATGCCCGTTTGTAGGGGGGCCTCGTCTTTTGCGCTGAGTATTGGCTGCTCGATCAATTCGTGACCGATTCCATGACCGATGAATTGAACCTTGTATCCCGGCGGTCCAAGATAAGGTGCGGCATATCCCAGTTTTTCTGCCCTGGTCAGCGCTGTGTCGAACAGCTCTTTGATGGGAATGCCCGGTCTGACCCTGTCTAAGACGGTGTTGTGGATTTCAATGGTTGCAAGGGAGGCATCAAGTGCCTCTTCAGGCATGGAACCGATGGCAAACATCCGTGTCTCGTCCATATGAAATCCGTTGAAGACAGAGGCGATATCAATCATGATAGGTTCATCAGGGGCGAGTTTTTTACTTCCCCCTCCCACAGGAAAGGCAGCAGATGTCCCCTGGCCGCTGGCAGGGGAATCCAGGAGGCCCACCATCCCGCCGCTACTCCCGCTCAGTACGTGCCAGGTGTAACCCTCTGTCTGATAATCCCTGACCCTCAGCCTGCCCCCATGGCCTATTTTTCGGGCATATGCCTCATACATCCCCCCAAATTCCATCTCGGTATAACCCGGCCGGATATTATTCCTGATATATTCAAAGATCCGTGAGGAGCGCTTTGCCGCCTTTTCCATCTGCTCAATCTCCCATGGGGATTTAATCATCCGGGTTTTGAGTATGGGGGGAGATCCGTCAAGAAAGTTCTGTTTTGGGAACAGTCCGCGATAGAATTCAAATTCTTTTACAGGGACTACGTCTAATTCAAAGCCGAGAGTCTCGGGGAGGTGCCCGTAAAATTCAACGATTCGTCCCGGGACTTCTTTCGGGGATTCAATTTCGACTACATCCCTGATGGACGATTCCTCCCGGGCCCTCGGTATGTATTTCCTGATCAGGAGGAGGGGGTCTCCTTGTGCGGGTATGTAAAGGAACCCGTTTTGTGCTGTACCTGAAAGATAGAGGATGTCCACTCTCTGCACAACAAGGAGGCCGTCGATATCCTGTTTCTGCATCCTTCTTTGGATCTTGGTGATGCGGCTCTCTATTTCAGATGCCGGGATTTTGAATTCTTGTGGCATTTCTTCAGATATTGGGGTTTGATTTTGAGTCAATTGATGTTATAGCATTCATATGAAACTTGAAACTGAAAACTGTAAACTTGAAATCTACCTCTGGGTCGGAGAGGTCGTTTCCTTACGCCTTACGCCTTACGCCTTGCGCCTTGGGCCTTCAACATCACGGAGTGTTCATGGTCACGGAACAAGGCATTATTGAAGATGTGTCCGGGCGAAAGATCCTGGTTCGAATCAAGAAGAGTTCGGCCTGTGCAACCTGTGAATCCCGCGGTGATTGTGGAGTGGATTCCGGCAAAAGTATGGTAGTCGAGGTAGCCAATGATCTCGGGGGAGGGAAGGGGGATCACGTTGAACTCAGTGTTCCTTCCGGTGCATTCTTGAAGCTCTCCCTCCTCGTTTACATCCTTCCCGTAGTGGCCCTCATTGCAGGCGCTTTTGCAGGAGGGGCGTTTGCCGGGGTTTTGCATGTGCCCCTTTCTTTGGCCTCTGTTATTGGCGGGTTTTTGGTCATGGGGATTACCTTTTATGCCCTCAAACGTTTTGACAGGTCTTTACGTGCAAGGAGTGAATTTCGCCCCCGGATGACACGTATTCTGCATCGTGTAGGATCCCTTCAAGGAGACGATTGATAAGGATCTTTTCGCTGTCAGGCCAACCCTTTTAGACTTGGGTACTCATCTCTCCTTTTTTTTCAAGAAAACACAATTTTCGAGCGTGGTATCCCCATCGACCACATCTTCTGCAAAGGTTCGGCAATCAGGGGCCCCGCACGCCCCGCACTCCTTTCTGGACAACAGCCTGAAGATCTCTTCGACACGATTCTGTCTTTCAATACCCCTTGAGATCTCGGACGAAGAGAGCTGAGGGGGTTTTATTTCCTGGGATCGGGGCTCCTTGTCACTGAAAAACCATCCCTTATTATAAAGGTCTATCACATACTTGTACTTGATCCTTCTTTCCACTCCGAATATCGAGATCAGCTTCTGAAGGGTGTGTTTTGCCCGGTATTTGTCGGTAACAGCAAATGGGCCTCCGAGACATCCTACACCACATACCCTGAATTCAACATAATCCAAATCCTGGAGAAGTCCCATTTCAATTTTTTCGAGGTACTGAATGGTTTCGTGGAGTCCTGATACCGCAAGACAATTTCTGTCTAATGCGGCAACTTCACCACCTGACATTCCCCAGCCAAGCCCGATACCCCCTGAATGATGGAGTACCTTGTCATCATCTATCTCCTGGATACTTCTGTGGAGTGGTTCGTAAATGGCATTTATTCCGACAGCTTTGTCCTGACGGGGGCCCTTCCGGGATGCGCCTTCCATTACGCTGTCAGCGATCGCCTGACATGGGGTGATATGGAGGAGTTTGATCTCCTCAGGCTTTCGTCCGTATTTTTCCGCCACTCGCTTCTTGGCCTCTCTCGTTACTATCTCGCGGGGTGTAGCTAAAGGGAGGATGTGTTTTAATAATGACGGGAATCGATATGCGATAAGCTTGATCACCACCGGGCAGAGGGGTGATATTAGAGGAAAGGGCGCATCCTTTTTTTCCCGGTTTTCACGGATGTACAACTCGGTGGCGAAGCTGGATATCTCGCTGGTATAAGCCTGGTCATGTACGTACAAGAACCCCAATCTCTTGAGACCTAAAAGGATGTCGTTGGGGAGGACGTCTTCTCCGAACTGGGTATAGAG